>Ga0007836_1000036_pt1 | contig 34483 bp, 32 predicted proteins | sample CryBogCBE23Oct07_FD_71205 | JGI IMG/M metagenome (GOLD analysis project Ga0007836, IMG submission 71205) | Freshwater microbial communities from Crystal Bog, Wisconsin, USA - CBE23Oct07 | ecosystem: Environmental > Aquatic > Freshwater > Lake | place: Crystal Bog, Wisconsin, USA | collected...
TTTAACGATAATACTGATAGATGAAATTGCCATAAAATGTTTAATACTCTAACTCATTTTATAGGGCATTTATTATCTTAACTTAATGACATTGCCCTTTAGGGGTTGGGGGTAGCACGCGGGCTTTGAGGCAAAAAGACTTAATAAGGCTGCTTAATTATTACAGGAGCAGCTTTTTTGGTATAATAAATTTATATGCGTTTGCCCTGCCCCCCCCCTTCTTTTTGGGAGGCATTTGTTTAAGGAATAGGGAGAAACTAACAGACAGACTGCTAAATAGATGGATAAACTTATTCAAGTACATTTTTATACGCTTCATCAATCCACAACCTTTCATAACAACATTATTGGTTTATCTTATACTCATAAGAAAATGGTTTGCGAAAAGTTAAAGGCTGAAATCTCTTGTTATCAAGGAAATCAATCATTACTTTCATTCAAATCATTTTATCATTGGTATAATAAACTATCATTTAAAATAAATACCACTATCAACTATAAAATTTAGTGTGTAATAGGTTTTATACTCAACTTAGTATATCAATTTGCTTTTACTTTGCATCTTAACGTTTTAGGCGTTACCAATCTTATATATGAGAGTAGCACTATTTATCCCCTGTTATGTTGATCAGTTTTATCCTAATGTCGCCATCGCCTCCCTTCAACTGTTAGAAAAGCATGGTTGTACGGTTACTTACCCTATCAATCAAACTTGTTGCGGTCAGCCAATGGCTAATAGTGGCTACGAACATGAAGGCGAAAGTTGTAATAAATTGTTTGTAGAAAACTTTTCAGGTTTCGATTATATCGTTTGTCCCTCGGGAAGTTGCACTTTGCACATAAAGCATCATTTACATACCGAGAAGAATGCACCCGAAGAGGCGCATATTCGCAAAACAGTATATGAGTTATGCGAGTTTATGGTTGATGTTTTAAAAGTAACAGACATAAAAGCAAGCTTCCCACATAAAGTAGGTATGCACCAAAGTTGTCATGGCCAAAGAGGGTTACACCTTAGCCAAATGTCCGAATTAAATGCTGAACCATTTTCTAAGCCCGGAAGTTTATTATCAATGGTGAAAGATGTAGAGATGATTAAACTAGATAGGATAGATGAGTGTTGTGGTTTTGGAGGCACCTTTTGTGTTGCTGAAGAAGCAGTTAGTGCCAAGATGGGTAAAGATAGGGTTGCTGATCATGTTCGCCATGAAGCAGAATATATTACTGGTGCCGATATGAGTTGCCTAATGCACATGGAAGGCATTTTGAAAAGACAGAATAGTAAGACAAAAATTATTCATATAGCAGAAATTTTAAATAGTTTTTAGTAGTTGGTAGTTATTGGTTAGAGAGTTTAGATCACTAACAACTATCAACAAATCACTAACAACTTATCGCTAACAACTAACAATTAAAAAAGTGCATAGTACAATTACCAATCATGCGGATGCTTCGATAGATTTTAACTTAGATGAACCAAGGGTAGATTGGCATGATAAAACGCTTTGGTTTATAAGAGAAAAGCGAGATGTAGCTAGTCATTCCATTCCTGAATGGGAGCAATTAAGGGAGTATGCGTCGCAGATAAAAAACAATGTTCTAAGTAATTTAAGCGAGTATTTAGAAGAGTTTGAAGCAAAAGCAAAAGCCAATGGCATCATTATTCATTGGGCTGCCGATGCTGCAGAACACAATACTATTGTACACGAGATACTTAAAAAGCATAATATAAACCGCATGGTAAAAAGTAAGAGTATGCTTACGGAAGAATGCGGTTTAAACGAACATTTAGAAGCCAATGGGATTGAAGTAATTGATACCGATTTGGGCGAGCGTATTGTACAGTTAGCAAAAGAACCACCTAGTCATATTGTTTTACCTTGTATTCATAAAAAGAAAGAAGAAATAGGGGAATTGTTTCACCAACATTTGGGTACAGATAAGGGTGCTTCGGATCCTCAATATTTAACTGCTGCTGCAAGACATCATTTAAGAGAAACTTTTCTTACTAGGCGTGCTGCATTAACAGGTGTAAACTTTGCCATTGCCGAAACAGGTGAGTTTGTAGTAAGTACCAATGAGGGTAATGCAGATATGGGCGCCCATTTGGCAGATGTACATATTGCTTGTATGGGTATCGAAAAAATATTACCTAAACAACATCATTTAGGTGTATTTCTTCGTTTGTTGGCGCGTAGTGCTACTGGGCAACCCATTACTACTTATTCTAGTCACTTTAAAATACCTCAACCACATCAGGAGATGCACATTGTATTGGTTGATAATGGCAGAAGTGTTCATTTAGGTAAAGAAGACTTTAGAAATTCTTTAAAGTGTATACGTTGTGCGGCATGTATGAATACTTGCCCTGTGTATAGAAGGAGTGGGGGACATAGTTATCACAACGCAGTTGCAGGACCAATAGGTAGTATTCTCACGCCCAATTTTGATATGAAAAAAAATAAGGACCTACCGTTTGCATCAACCCTTTGTGGTAGTTGTAGCAATGTATGTCCTGTTAAAATAGATATTCATGATCAATTGTATAAATGGCGTCAGGTTTTAATGAAGGAAGGTTTGGGCCCTACTGCAAAAAATGCCAGCATGAAAATGATGGGTTGGGTACTATCTAAACCTATGCTATACAATGTTTCAGGTAAAGCGGCAAGATGGGTGTTAAAAAATACCCCTTTTGTAGTGAGTAATAAATTAAATCCTTGGTACAAACAACGAGAGATGCCGTCTCCACCAAAAGAATCATTTAAAGAATGGTATAAAAAGAATAGGGGGTAGAAGAAGGATACAAATTACAGGGTGCAAGTAACCTGTAACCTGTAACTTGAAACCAGTAACTAGTAACAACAACAAAAATCCAGTAACCATTTACTAACTAAAAAATAATTTATGAGCAGAGCGCATATTTTAAGTGAGATTAAGAGAAACCAACCGGCTGATAGGGAATTACCTGTTATTGATATACCGATTACCACTAGTCATGCCGATTGGATAGAAGCTTTAAAAGTAAGGTTAGATATTCTTCACGTTACGGTTCATGAAGTGGTGGATTTTGCAGCTATCAATAATATTTTACAAACTCAAAATAGTGATGGAAGAATGGTAACAACTATACCAGAGTTAAGCGAGAGTGTAACTTTTATTGAAAATATTAAGGAAGATGCACACCAGTTGCAAGATGTAGAACTAGCAATTATCCCTGCTCATTTTGGTGTTGCAGAGAATGGTGCTATGTGGATTACCGACCCATTAATAAAGTATAGGGTGCTTCCTTTCATCACCCAACAATTGGCAGTTGTTGTTAAAAGAGAAAACATCGTTTTCAATATGCACCAGGCCTATCATTTAATTGAGGGAACAAACTATGATTTTGGAGTGTTTATTGCCGGCCCTTCTAAAACAGCAGATATTGAACAATCATTGGTTCTTGGTGCACATGGCCCAAAAGGTATGACTGTTTTCATCATGGCTTAAGAAATAGATTACAAGTTACATGTCTTATTCAAAATCGCCCTCTAGGGCATCAAAAGCTTTTACTTTCTTAGTAGCTTTAAAATTTAAAATTCTATAGTCTGCTAGTTCCAATTGTTTAAAAGGGTCTTCAGCAATAATTTGGTTCATTTCCTCCACGCTTTCTGCTTTTGCAAAAATTATTCCACCATCTCTTGGCTCTTTTCTTCCAGAAGCTAAAAAGTTTCCTGAATGATAATACTTATCCAAGTATTTAATGTGTGCAGCCATGTTATTGTCAATTTCTGTAACAGGAACCTTGTAGGTTAATTCTATTATAAACATGATCTTTAATTTTATTATCGGTCAAATATATTGGTGGATAAAAGTATAAAAATTAATTTTAATCAAGCTCATTAAACATTAATATCAACTTCTGGATGACTCTATTCTATTTAAAGGACTATTTTCCTAAATTTGGTAGTTTTCTTTCACCATAAAGCAATAAATGCAGCAAACAAAGCACGAGATAAGCACCTTTAATATTCTTGTAATTATCAAAAGGTTTCTGTTTTTAATACCCCTTTCAATAGCAATAGGACTGATAGTCGCTCTCTTTTTATACCTACTAGAATGGGCAACACAAACCCGTTGGCAACATCTTTACTTAATTTTCTTTCTACCTTTTATAGGTATATTTATTTGGTGGCTGTATAAAACCGCTGGCAAGGATGCAGCCAAAGGCAACAATTTAATACTTGATGAAATTCACCAACCCAACCAAGGCGTACCTGCTAGGCTAACACCCCTTATTTTATTTACCACTATAATTACCCATTTATTTGGAGGTAGCGCCGGTCGAGAAGGTACTGCCCTACAAATGGGTGGTAGCATTGCCGCCCTGTTAAGCAAATGGTTAAAATTAGAACAAGAAGAAAGAAGGATATTACTATTAGCAGGTATGTCCGCAGGTTTTGGTGCTGTTTTTGGAACCCCGGTTACAGGAGCCATTTTTGCATTAGAAGTATTAACCATTGGCAAATTACTACACAGTGCTTTGCTTCCTTGTTTATTTTCAAGCATTGTTGCCAACATTACTTGTATTAGTTGCGGTATACATCATACACACTATTCCATTTCTTTTGTACAGAATGATGTACAATGCTTTGGGTTTATATACTGTAATGCAATCCTATTGTTTAAAGTTGCTTTTGCTGGAGCTTTATTTGGTATTGTTTCTTTATTATTTTCACAATTAACCCATTTTATTAAAGAAAAATCTACCTTGTTAATCCCTTACCCTTGGCTAATTCCAGTTATAGGAGCAGTTTTGGTAGTGGGTATTAGTTATTTTATTGGTTCTTTCGATTATTTAGGTCTGGGTGTTACCAACCCATCTCCAAATGGTGTAAGTATTGTTTCGGCTTTTAACAAGGGTGGGGCAACCTATTTTAGCTGGTTCATTAAATTAGTATTGACCGCCCTTACATTAGGCATGGGTTTTAAGGGGGGTGAGGTTACCCCATTGTTTTTTATTGGTGCCACTTTAGGTAATACTTTAGCCTTGATGATGGGCACTCCCTTTGATTTGTTTGCTGGTTTAGGCTTTATTGCAGTGTTTGCAGGTGCTACTAATACCCCAATTGCTTGTACATTAATGGGGGTTGAGCTATTTGGAGGAGAATATATTTTGTATTATGCAGTAGCGTGTACGATGGCTTATTACTGTAGTGGACAGAGAGGGATTTATACCTCACAAAAGATTGAGCATAGAAAATGGCATCATTAATAATAATCTTATCGTTATGAAATTGATAATAAAATTAGAAGAACTTGGCTTATTGGCTCTCAGTTTGGTAGCTTACTATTATTATTTTCCTTCACACTATTTAATGTTTCTGTATCTGTTTTTTCTACCAGATATATCTTTTATAACCATATTGATTTCAAAAAAGGTTGCCGCAATCTCTTATAATATTTTTCATCACAAGGGGTTAATCTCCTTACTTATATTAGCAGGCTTATATTGCAAGATCACCTTAGTTATACAACTAGGAATAGTTTTTATGGCGCACTCTTGTTTTGATAGACTAATGGGTTATGGATTAAAACACTTTGACAACTTTGATCATACACACTTAGGATGGATTGGTAAAAGCAAGCACAAGAATGAGCAAACAAATTAATTAGAATATTTTTAACTTGTATTTCTACGTGATTTAGTAAAAATTATTGTCAATGACATATGATTGATATTCACCTTGAGAAAAATTAAGTATTTATGAAATTAAAAAGTATGCTTGCAATTGCTTTGGGGGTTATTGTATTATGGTCAATAAATGCTTGTAGTAAAAAATCTTCATCCGATACATCTAGTAATGGATTGTATTTTCCTAAAGTGAAGTCTATCATACAAAATAATTGCTTGAGTTGTCATAGTAGTTCTGGTAATTGGTCGGGTCGTCCTACCTCTTTTGATTCTGATTCATCGATTTCTGCTCAATATGCAATTATTTACCAGGCAATTGCTGGACCATTTACGTTTTATCTTCACAAAATGCCCCAAGGTGGTTCACTTTCTGTAAGTGATAGTACTACGATTGCTACTTGGTATAACAGAGGAGGTAAAATCACCGATTAAAATAGCAATAACCCTTCGTTTCTATTTTTCTGGTGTGCTAGTTGAACAATTCCAAAGACGGACACATGATGTAGGAGAATTTAGTTAGATGTCATATCAATAAGCTTAAAAACCTCTACCGGATGACTCTTTAATTTAACAACACTAAATCATTCATTAAAAAATGAATACATTATTGGTAAGAACCTTTATGAGCGTAATAATTATAAACTATTTTAAATCAGGCATTAACACCTCATTGTCCTTAATAATAAAAGTTAATCGGTAAAAATCAATGTTTTCAGCAGCCCAAGAATCTTGAATTTTCCATTCTCTAAATGTATCATTGCTAACTATAAGGCAGTGGTTAAGTTTTATATATTGTATTAAAAATAAATCAGCAGAGGTTTCTTTGGGTGATTCAAGGTATTTACAGATCTTCTTAACTTTTTCTAAATTATGAACATCATCAATTCTATGTCGTAAAGAAGCATCTGCAATTACAATAATATCTGTAAAACCATGCGCTTTTAAATAATCAATCATTAAGATAAGGTTCTGCGCATGTACTTTTTTGTCTGTCCTTCCTACACTGTTATGCGCAACATTACTTCCATCAAGTACTACAGCTCTATCCTTCATGCTATTTATCTCAAAATACTCACCATCGGCATTGTAACTTCCATATCTTTTTACTTCTTCACTTTTATTTAAAAAATCGGCTAAATCACTTACTTCAATAATAGATCTAGTAAACCATTTAGGCATCTCAAGGGTGTCTTTGTATTTGTACTCTTCTATCGTTTTCTGTAAAAGAGCATTTAACTTATTGAGGGATATTTTTTTACCTTGTTCTATTTTAGATAATATAATTTGTACTACCCGCTTATCATGGGTATTTTTTTCTTTTCCAGCAAATTCTAAGTTCAAATATTCAAAGTAATCTTGCTTATCTCTAATATGATTATTTATTGCAAAACTGTATTCAGCATAACTTCTTAATCCCATTTTGCCCGAGGCTATAAAATCGTTATAATCGTTAAAGCCTAATTCATTGGCACCTTCAAAGGTTCTATAGTCTACAAATCCTTTGGAAAATGCATTTATCAGTAATGTGCAATCTTCAAAATTATGTTGCTTGGCGTAAGTATATAATTCAAAGGGATTATTAATATTTTGAATAGAGATTTTATTTGAATCACTTTTCTCATCCATCAGCTTTTTATAGTGCGCAAAGCCAGTGATGAATCCTTTTTTCTTTATCAATTCAAAAGTGGTTAAATCGCTTATGCCCGACTCTTTTACCAATACGTAATCTTCATATTTTGAATAGCCTAGTAACAGCGAATCATAATAAATAGCAGCAGAAGGAAATCCCTTTTCTGTTGAAGTTTCAAAATGCTCTAATGTTTTATAGCCATTCGTTTCATGTAGCATCAAACAATTATTATAATAAATAGCAAACCATTCTTCTTCCTGCGGGAATATATCTTTTAAAAGAAAAACGTCTTCAATATGGTGATGGTTAGCAAACAAACACATATCTGTAAGGGTATTAAACTCAATTCTTGCTCCCATTTGCTTAATGGTAGCATGATAATAATGGTATTCTTTTTTCATGGTTTAAATATTTATTAATCTATATTAATGTTTTTTTTACTAGATGTTACAACCTGTTCAACAGCTATTTCTTCTTCATTTATTTCTTTACCCAATACAAATGGTAAACACGCAGGCATAATTAGCATAATTGGCACCGTATAATCTAACTGCAAATCATAATTGTTAATCATGGTATGGTATAGTTCGTCGGTTATTTGTTGGTAGTGATAATAATATTTCCATAGTATTAAGGGAGAAACCTCTCCTAGGTAAATATTAAAATCGAATGATCTCGTTTTGACAAACTCCTTTAAATGTATAACTAGTTCATTTTCATCCATCATTTTCTGCACCTCATTAGCAAATGGCAATACTTTATTTATAAATATTTCATGTCCACTTCCTTTATAACATTGGGTAGCCCAATAGTCCATTACTTGTTTAAAAGGTTGTAATTTTTCATCCAATTGGCTTTTAATGGCTTTTATTTCTGGTGCACTAAGATTATTAACTGCACAAACGGTACAGAACTTTATAAAATAAGGCATATCCGCATCAATACTTTCAACATCAGTTGCTACTAATGTTTCAAAAAATAATTCATGGTAAAAAAAGTTGGGCATTAGCCAAATAGATTTGTCAATTGTATATTCAGGACTTTTATTCGTTAATATTTCTTCAACAGATAAAACGGGATAGAGACCTAAACTCTCGGTTGTATTTGCATAATAGAGATTGAAGATGTCTTTTTCGATAAGCTTATTTAATTGAAAAAACCCCTGAATTGAATTTTGGTTTTTGCAATCTATAATCCAAGTATTAACCATCGTGTGCATGGCACTTTCCATTCTTTTAAAGCCAATAAAAATATTATTGGGGGGATGCTTATAAGACTTATGCAATTTGGCTGTATTAAAAAAGTTATCAATTACTGAGTTGATTTGTTCATCTTGCGCGTACATATTTTTGATGATTAATAATTGATCTACAAGCAAAAAACTCTTTAATATCTCCTCAAAAGAGATTAAAGAGGTACTGTTTCCTATCACATTAATTTCATTACTAAAAATATATCCTGTTCTTATTAAATAAGCAAACATGGATGGACTATCAAGCCCCACAGGAAAATCGAATTCTATACAGCGCATAATCGTAGTTTATGCAAGTGTAGTCTTTATTACATACAATATTGTTTATATTAATTTTGTGAGAAGTTAACATAGGTCTTCAACAATATTGTATTCTATAGTTGTTTTTGGTAGTTGTTCTAGAAAGCTTTGAATGGACGGAAGAGGTTAAAATAAAAGATATTAGTTTCTTTAAAAGTAGTTTGAGATTCTTTTGGATTAACTTCCTTTAACAGTATCTCTTACATTTAGGTAGCTGTTTTACAAATATCTTAATATTCGTTTCAATCAATAAATAATTATACATTTATCTTAGGGCAAACACATATAAATTTAAAGTACTTAAAATAGACTAATACGCGCATCTCCACCAGTACTTACATAAGCCACCTTAGGGAAATCCGGTTTTAGCACAGCTAAAATTGAGAAAAATCCTAAGGAATATTTTTCTCAAAGGGTTAACCGTAGTGGCGTTGTATATACTTTGCCCCTTCAGGGCAATGTCATTAAGTTAAGAATCGGCTATCAGGTTGAGCTTGTTGAAACCGGGATAATTCAAGATATATATCCTCTTTGCACGCCTTCAACAGGCTAAGTCTGACACCCTTATTTTCGATTAAAATGCTTAACTTAATGACATTGCCCTTCAGGGGTTGGGGGAAGCCGCCGGCTTTGAGGCAAAAAGACTTAATAAGGCTACTTAATTATTACAGGAGCAGCTTTTTTAGTATAATAAATTTATATGCGTTTGCCCTGTCATTTATCTTTACCAAATGAGCAAGATTAAAACAGCTTTCTTTTGTAGCAACTGTGGTTACGAAAGCGTTAAATGGGTGGGTAAATGCCCTGCATGTAATGAATGGAACACCCTAGTAGAAGAAGTGTTGGATAAAGGAACCAAAGAACAAGCATGGTCAACTACCAAAGGTGGCAGAAAAACTAGTAAAGCCATTGCACTTGATAACGTAACTGCTACCGAGGAAACAAGAATCATTACTAAAGATGTAGAATTAAACCGTGTGTTAGGCGGTGGTATTGTACCAGGAAGTATTGTATTGGTAGGTGGTGAACCCGGTATAGGTAAGAGTACCCTTTTTTTACAGCATGGGTTAATGATGAACGAAATAGTAGTGTTGTATATTAGTGGCGAAGAGAGCGAGCAACAGATTAAAATGCGTGCCGACAGACTAAAGATTGCCAATAACAACTTTTATTTACTAACCGAAACCATTATACAACCCATATTTGAAGAGATAAAGAAACTACAACCACAATTGGTAATAGTAGACTCCATCCAAACCATACAATCTAATTTAATAGATTCATCGGCAGGAAGTATTAGTCAGATTAGAGAATGTGCTGCAGAGTTTCAACGGTTTGCCAAAGAAACCAATACACCCGTCTTTTTAATAGGCCATATAACCAAAGATGGCAATATAGCGGGGCCTAAAATACTAGAACACATGGTAGATACCGTTTTGCAGTTTGAAGGCGACCGTCATTATGCCTATAGAATATTAAGAACGCTAAAGAATAGATTTGGTAGTACTTCCGAATTAGGTATTTATGAAATGACGGGGGAGGGGATGCGTATTGTATCCAATCCTTCCGAAATATTAATAACCCAACGAGAGGAACAGTTGAGTGGTAGCGCAATAGCGGCAAGTTTAGAAGGGATGCGCCCTTTATTAATAGAAGTACAAGCATTGGTTACGCAAAGTGTTTATGGAACTCCTCAACGTACCGTAAGTGGCTTTGATTTGCGTAGACTTCAATTATTATTGGCAGTACTAGAAAAGAGGGGTGGCTTTTTGTTTGGAACAAAAGATGTATTTGTAAATATAGCAGGAGGCTTAAAAGTAGAAGACCCCTCCATAGACCTTGCTATTATTTGTGCGTTGCTGAGTAGTTATGAAGATGTTCCACTGCCTCCACATGTTTGTTTTGCTGGAGAAGTGGGCTTGAATGGAGAAATTAGAGCGGTAAATAGAATAGAACAACGTATTGCCGAGGCAGAAAAGCTTGGCTTTGAAAAGATAATTGTAAGCAAATACAACAAAAAGAGTTTTGACCCTAAGTCTTTTAAAATTCAAGTAGTTCCTGCGGGTCAGGTGCACGAGGTATATCAATTGTTGTTTTAGACTATTCAACTATACATGCATCTTACTACTTTGTGGTTATACCCTACTCATTAATTGTTATTCATGAACCTATCTTTCTTCAAAGATTTTCTTCACTTATTGTTTCCACATAACTGTGAAGGTTGTGGTACAGATATTTTGAATGAGGATAGCTATTTATGTGCTAAATGCTTAACCCAATTGCCCGACACTGGTTTTATTAGCCATGCAGGTAACCCCATAGAAAATAGATTAATTGGAAGAATGAAGGTGGCACAAGCCGCAGCAGGGTACTACTTTACAAAAGATGGTTTATTGCAATTATTAATTAACCAACTTAAGTATAAAAACAACAAAGAAATGGGGTATTATTTGGGTAAGTTATTAGCTTACCAGTTAGAAGAAACCGACAGATTTAATGGGGTTGACGTATTTATTCCACTGCCCCTAAACAAAAGGCGGGAAGAAAAAAGAGGATATAACCAGGCACAGATGATTTGTGAAGGTATTGTTTCGGTTTGGAGCAGACCCATTGTAAACAATGCTATCATACGAAATATTGAAACGGAAACGCAAACTAATAAAAGCTTAGGCAATAGATGGGATAATGTAGCGTATGCTTTTAAAGTAATAGACCCCTCTTTAATAATAAACAAACACATCTGTTTGGTGGACGATGTAATTACCACGGGCGCTTCAATGGAAGCATGTGGCAGCAAGTTATTGGAGGTAGAAGGCGTTACGTTATCTCTATTAACTGTGGGGTATACGGTATAAGTAAATCAACAACCTTTAAAAGTTGGTTGATTGTTGTTGTTGTGTGCTATTTCTATTCATTCCACTCACACAAAATAGTTTACTAAAGGTTCATAACAAGATAAGAGATTTGTCAACTTTTTGAAAGTTGACAAATCTCAAAAAGTTGACAAAACTAATCCCTAACAATGGTCAACAACCTTTACAACATTAAAAGTGCAGCTACTATCTTCAAGGTGGTGGCTGCACTTTTTGATTGCTGTAACAAATTCTTTTGTCCCTTACAAAAAGTATATTTGTTTTCATATTCTCAATAAATAGACCTCTTCGGAAATTGAATTTGCCACCCGATAACGTCATTTCGAGGCACGAGAAATCTCATTCTGAATAAAAGAAAGGCATTTTAAATTTGTTTACTGCCTCTGGTTAGATTTCTCGTGCCTCGAAATGACGATTTACGTTACACCTGATACCTGAAAATATAGCTAGTTTCTATTTCCGAAGAGGTCTAATGATTAAAAATTGATTTTGAAGATACTTTTGAACCTATTGAAATTGCAGAAGATTTGTAATTTCCTTTTATGACCATTATTTGTAAACACCAAAAACCCGACTAGGGCATGAAGGCCTGGATCTAGTTCATGAATCCATTCATTTTCTTTATTTATGCTCTTTCAACATAAAATATAATGTTCTCAATTAAAAACAGGGGCAAACACTTGTTTTTATTGTATGTAAGACTTCTGTAACGAATATAGGAGGGGGTCATCCTTTTTTAACTGTGATGAAATTTTAATAAGTAGTTCAGGGTTACTAACAACTTTTATCGACCAAATTTTTTTACTAAAATAGGTATTCGTTCAAGAAATTGACCCTAAAAAACACACAGACTTAAAAGAAAAGTAGCAAGGTAGTTTCTTTAGCTAAAGTTATGGGGTATTAATATAGCAGGCAGTCTCTTTAACTAAAGTTATAGGGTAGTAAAATAGCAAGGCAGTCTCTTTAGCTAAAGTTATAGGGTAGTAACATAGCAAGGCAGTTACTTTAGCTAAAGTTATAGGGTATTAACATAGCAAGGCAATTACTTTAGCTAAAGTTATAGGGTAGTAACATAGCAAGGCAGTTACTTTAGCTAAAGTTATAGGGTAGTAATATAGCAAGGCAGTCTCGTTAGCTAAAGTTATAGGGTATTAAAATAGCAAGTTAGTCTCATTAGCTTTAGGTATTGGATAATAACATTAAAAGCCTATAAGGGGGTGGTAAGTATAGTATTTTATGTAGAAAAGCAGTTTCTTAAGCTTAAGCTATATGGTAGTAGAGTTTAGATCAAGTAAAAGGGTTTTAAACAAAGTATTTCAATTTTGAAAGAGCTACTAATGATGGTCAAATACAATATTTTTATTGGAAAAAATCAAAAAATTTTCAATTTTGTAAAGCAACTATAGGCTATTCAAAAGTTTGTTTTTTAAAAATTTCACCTCCACTTAAACATGATAATTGTTAAGTAAATCGTTTTAGTAAAATAAACGCTAAAAATACCTCAAAAACTAAATTTCCTATCATTACATTTGCACTCGCTTAACAAAAACTTTACTTAATGACTTGGAAAGAAGTATTCACATCATCCGTTGGTAAAAAGTTGGTAATGAGTTTTACCGGAATCTTCCTGATTTTATTTTTAGTTGTACACGTTGGTTTGAATGCCTGTATATGGGCAAACGACGGTGGTGTTATGTTTACAAAAGGAGCCGATTTTATGGGGAATAATATTGTACCCCGTATATTAGAAGTTGGATTGTTTGCAGGATTGTTTCTTCATATCATTCAAGGCTTAATGCTAGAGTTCTCTAATCGTAGTAAAAGAGGGACTGATTACGCAGTTAGCTATAAAAAAGGGAGCAAATGGTACAGCAGAAGCATGGGCCTGTTAGGAACAATTGTTTTGTTGTTTCTTATATTACACATGTACAATTTCTGGCTACCTAATCGTTACTACCAGCATTTTCTTTTGGGTAAGGAGATAAACCTCTACCACAAAATGGTTATTTTATTTAGCAAAGGGCATGAGTGGATAGTTGTTGTATATGTAATGGGTTGCATCTCATTAGGTTATCACTTAGCACATGGCTTTCAAAGCGCTTTTCGCACCATCGGTGTACACAATAAGCGTTACAATTTAATTTTTACATCTTTGGGCTATGCTTTTTCCATTATTGTTCCCTTAGCTTTCGCTTTAATGCCTTTAAGTTTTTATTTCGGTTGGTTGAATTAAAACTTTCCCTATAAAATGTTGTAATAAATACTTACATCATTTAAATCACTTAAATTATAATTAATAAATTTAAATTACAATACAATGCTAAACGCAAAGATTCCTGCAGGACAATTGGAGAGCAAATGGAACGATTATAAGGGACATTGTAAACTAGTAAACCCCGCAAATAAACGCAAATTAGAAATTATTGTAGTAGGTACCGGTTTGGCTGGGGCATCTGCTGCTGCATCCTTGGGTGAAATGGGATATAAAGTAAAAGCGTTTTGTTTTCAAGATAGTCCACGTAGGGCGCATAGTATTGCTGCACAAGGAGGAATTAATGCGGCTAAGAACTACCAAAATGATGGGGATAGCGTTTTTCGTTTATTTTATGATACTATTAAAGGAGGAGATTATAGGGCAAGAGAAGCAAATGTGCATCGTTTAGCAGAAGTTAGTACCAATATTATTGATCAATGTGTGGCACAAGGAGTACCTTTTGCACGCGAATATGGTGGTTTATTAAGCAACAGAAGCTTTGGAGGTACACAAGTTCAACGTACATTTTACGCTGCTGGTCAAACGGGTCAGCAATTATTAATAGGGGCTTATCAAGCATTAGAAAGGCAAGTGGCTTTGGGTAATGTAACCATGTATTCTCGCCACGAAATGCTAGAAGTAGTTATGGTAGATGGTAAGGCTCAAGGAATTATTGCCCGCGATTTAGTGAAAGGTAACTTAGAGCGTCATTTTGGAAATGCTGTGTTGTTGTGCACAGGTGGTTATGGAAATGTATTTTATTTATCTACCAATGCAATGGGTAGTAATGTAACCGCTGCTTGGAAGGCACACCGTAAAGGTGCTGCTTTTTCTAACCCATGTTTTACACAAATTCACCCCACTTGTATACCTGTTAGTGGTGATCACCAAAGTAAGTTGACTTTGATGAGTGAAAGTCTACGTAATGATGGGCGTATTTGGGTGCCAGCAAAACAAGGCGATAATAGAAAAGCTACCGATATACCTGAAGAGGAAAGAGATTACTATTTGGAGAGACGATATCCTGCTTTTGGTAACCTTGTACCAAGAGATGTAGCTAGCCGTGCAGCTAAAGAACGTTGTGATGCTGGATATGGTGTAGGTACTAGTAAGCAAGCTGTGTACTTAGATTATGCTGCTGCAATTGAGCGTTATGGAAAGATAGAAGTAAGTAAAAAAGGATTGGAAAATGTTTCTAAAGAAGAAATAATTGTTTTGGGTAAAGAAGTTGTAAAAGAAAAGTATGGTAATCTTTTTGATATGTACGAAAAGATTACTGGCGAAAATCCTTACGAAGTTCCTATGCGTATTTACCCAGCGGTTCACTATACCATGGGTGGATTATGGGTAGATTACGAGTTACAAACAACCTTAAAGGGTGTTTATGCTTTGGGTGAAGCTAACTTTAGCGATCATGGTGCAAACCGTTTAGGTGCGAGTGCTTTAATGCAAGGATTGGCTGATGGCTATTTTGTAATTCCTTATACCATAGGTAATTATTTAGCTGATGAAATTTACAACAAGCCCATCTCTACCGATCATCCTGCCTTTGTAGAAGCAGAAAAAGAAGTAAGTGATCGCATTACAAAGCTTAAAAACATAAATGGTAAACAAAGCGTAGAAAGCTTCCACAAGCGTTTAGGAAAAATTATTTGGGATAAATGTGGGATGGCTCGTAATGCCGAAGGATTAAAAGAGGCTATTGAACAAGTGCAAGCATTGAAAAAGGAATTTTGGAGTGACGTTAAAATTCCAGGTGGTATTAATGAAATGAATCCTGAGTTAGACAAAGCAAATCGTGTTGCTGATTTTATTGAGCTTGGCGAGTTGATGTGTATAGATGCTCTAAATAGAAATGAGAGTTGTGGAGGGCATTTTAGAGAAGAATACCAGACTCCTGAGGGTGAGGCTTTGCGTGACGATGCTAATTATATGTATGTTGCCTCTTGGGAATTTGCAGGTGAAAGTAATTGGAACTTACACAAAGAACCTTTGGTTTATGATGTAATTAAGCCAACGCAAAGGAATTATAAATAGAGCAGCATAGTGGGTTGAGCACTTCTCATTAAAACAATTATTTAATAGATATTTCCTTAGGGAATTATAATCATAGTATATGGAACACAAAAACATAAATCTTACATTAAAGGTTTGGCGCCAGCAAAATACTGCTGCTAAAGGTGAATTTGTAACATATCAAGTAAAGAACATTTCTCAAGAAATGTCTTTCTTGGAAATGTTTGATGTATTAAATGAGCAGTTAATTCAAGAAGACAAAGAGCCTATTGCATTTGATCACGATTGCCGTGAAGGAATCTGCGGTATGTGTTCTATGTATATTGACGGCAAACCTCATGGTCCTTGGCAAGCTAATACAACTTGTCAGTTACACATGCGGGCATTTAAAGATGGAGATACTATTACTGTAGAACCTTGGCGAGCGCAAGCTTTTCCTGTTTTGAAAGATTTAGTGGTGGATAGAACTGCTTTCGACCGTATAATTCAATCGGGTGGTTATATAAGCGTTAACACTGGTAATGCTGTTGATGGAAACGCATTACCTATTAATAAAGTTGATGCCGATGCTTCATTTGCAGCAGCGATGTGTATTGGTTGTGGTGCTTGTGTTGCTGCTTGTAAAAACAGTAGTGCTATGTTGTTCTTGAGTGCCAAAGTCTCTCATTTAGCTTTATTACCTCAAGGTGTTCCTGAGCGTAAAAGTCGTGTTATAAACATGGTTGCACAAATGGATAAAGAAGGTTTTGGTGCTTGTACTAATACAGGTGCTTGTGAAGCTACTTGCCCTAAAGAAATTTCTTTATCTAACATTGCAAGATTAAATCAAGAATATTTATTGGCAAGCTTTACCGCTGCTGAATAGTTTAATAAAAATTATATTTAAAAGAGGTTACTTATATTAAGTAGCCTTTTTGTATTTTATAAATATTGGCTACTCTTTTATATTATTTCTAGTAATAATAACTAATAACTGTATTACGTTTGCGAAAAATAATTTTATTATGAAACATGTATTAGTACTTCTATTTGCATTTATCGCATTAATTACAATTGCCCAACCAGTTAAATTACCACAACCAAGTCCCACCCAAACTATCAAGCAAAACTTTGGATTAGGTAATGTTGAGTTAAGTTACAGTCGTCCTTCTTTAAAAGGAAGAATTGCTTTTAAAGAAAAAAGTGAATTAGCCCCACAAGATGTTGTATGGCGAACAGGTGCCAATGCTCCTACTACCGTTACTTTTAGCGATGCGGTCACCATAAATAATATTGCCATTAAGCCAGGTAAATATGGTTTATTAACGATACCAGGTAAAAAGGCATTTACTATTATCGTTACAAAAGATACTACGGTAAACCAGCCAACAGCATACAATGCAGATTATGATGTAGTGAGAGTTTTGGCACCTATCGAAAAACTAAGCGAGAAGGTAGAATTATTTACAATGCAATTTGCTAATATTACTTATGAAACCTGCGATCTTCAGTTACAATGGGGTGGAGTGCAAGTAGTATTACCCATAGCCACTAACATAAGGGATAGAGTAAAAGCTGATGTTGAGAAGAGTGAAGGTGGAGATAAGCCTTCGTATCAATCTATTGCTACTTATTATTTCGAAATAGTAAAAGATAATAATGAAGCATTAGCATATATTACGAAAGCTATTTATCAGGCTTCTAAACCATCTTTTAGCTCCTACTTATTAAAAGCAAAAATTGAGAAAGAATTGGGTGATAAAGCTGCGGCTAAAACAGATGCTATGAAATGTATTGAGCTTGCAAATACAGCCAAAAACGATGATTATGTTCGTGCAGCTAAAGAGTTGATTAGCAAGCTATAAGTTAAAAAGGCTTTTTTATTGCCAAGCCCTCAAAAGAATATATTGTTCTTTTGAGGGCTTAGTTTTTTTACTACAATCCCTAGTAGTACTTCCTGTTATTTTATACTGAGAAAATAAAACGATTAAGTATTATTAATAAATTTGAAATAATACTTAGGTATTCTGTTTTATATGAAACTATTGAAAAAATTTTAATTAATTAATTCTATAGGAGTTTCTATTAAAATTACCTTAATCAACTATTTTTTTGTATTTAATTGTTAAAAAAAGCTATGAACAATAATTGTACTGCAGCCATTAATTTCAACAAGGAAAAGCTAAAGCTTAAATTGATTATACTTTCTTGTATAATGGTTTTGTTTCCTTATCAAGTTTTTACGTTTCTTCTACCATTCATAAAAAGCGTTACTAGCTACAATCAGTTGATATTTGCATTTATAGTGTTTGTTGTTGCTGTATTTCTTGTAGTATATTACTATCTTTTTTTGCTTTTTAAAGCTTGGTTAAATAAATATCAATGTAAAAAGCCTGTACTAATCATTAATGAAAATGGTATAACCGATAAAATATGTACAACTTCTTTGGGTTTTGTACCTTGGAGTAATATAAAGAAAGTTTCAGCATTGGCATCTAGTGAACATTATTTGGTATTTTTTATTGAGGATCCCCAAGCCTTGGTTAATAAGTTTAAAAAAGCTAGTACCCGTAAAAGGTTAATGAACCACTTTAAAAAGAATGGCTCTAATATTCGTATTGCTATTAAACCTCTTGATGGTAATGTATATACCTTAAAAAAAATTGCCCAAGCACAATTATCTTCATTCAAGAATAAAATGGTTCAAAACCAAAGTCTTGTAGAAGCATTTTAGTTTACAGATAACTTTCTAGTAATTTAATGAAGTGTAAATTAGTTAGTGTTTCTTTTTTAAGTACTAAATCAAACTGAATTTTATACTTTAATACGTGTTGTTTACAGATTATATTGTATATCTCCTAAAAAAAAGTTGGAAACTATTTTTTATTTTCTATTATTGCAACCTACGATTGTTTGTAGTAAAGTAAATAAAAATGAGTAATAGGCAATTATACAAAATAGAATTTCCTGTAAGGTGTTCCCCAACAATTTTGTGGGACTTTTTAAGTACACCTGCAGGTTTGCAAGAATGGTTTGCTGATAAAGTAGATGAGTGGGAAGGTGTTTTTAGTTTTACATGGAGTGGTAATCCTCCAGATAAAGCCCAAATAGTTGATTCGGATGAAGATGTGTTTATTCGATTTCATTGGTTGCATACTGAAAAACACGAATACTTTGAATTTAGAGTAGAACAAACTGAAATTTCTAACCAAACAATTTTGGTTATTTCTGATTTTGCAGAGAAGAATGAAATTAAAGACCAATCTCAACTTTGGAACTATCAAGTAAAAGAATTATTTCATCGTTTAGGTTCTTAGTATCTAACTACTAACTTATCAAGTGAATATCTAGTTAATTAATAAACATTAATCCCACTTTTTTGTGGGATTTTTTGTACCCTAATTATGTGGGGCTCTGTGGTTTTTTGTTGTAAAGAAGCTATCCTTTGTTAAAATAGAATGGCTACTACTTTACAACTCTATTTCATTTATTGAAAGCTTTACATTTGGGGCATTCATCAAAGTATTGAATAGATAATAAGTGATAAAAAAGTTAGATATATTAATCATTAAGTCATTCATTGGCCCCTTTATAGCTACTTTTCTTATAGCCCTATTTGTACTCATTATGCAATTTTTTTGGTTGTATATTGATGATTTAGTAGGTAAAGGGTTAGATGTAGGAACCATACTCCTACTAATAGTTTACGTTGCCGCCAATGTAATTCCGTTAGCACTGCCAATTGCTTTGTTGCTTTCGTCTATAATGACCTTTGGTAATTTAGGTGAAACCTTTGAAATTGTTGCCATTAAATCGGCAGGTATTCCTTTGTTACGCTTTATGCGTCCGTTGGTATATGTTACTTTAATAATTAGTGGCATTGCTTTCCTTTTTTCCAATAACATTATTCCTGTTGCTCAATTAAAATTAGCGACCATTAAATACAATATTATAGTATCTAAACCTTCTTTTGATATAAAAGAAGGCGTGTTTTACGATAAAATTGAAGGGTATGTTATTAAATTAGGTAAAAAAGATAAAGATGATAGTACCATTCACGATATAGTGATTTATGAAAAGAACTACAACCTTCAAGATAATATTTTAATTGCCCAAGATGGGATTATGAGGGTAACCCCAGATAAACAATTCTTAGAATTTATTTTAAAAAACGGTGTTAGATATTCAGAAAAGGGAATGAAGATGACTACTAATACCGAATTTGTTCGTCTTGCATTTAATAGTTATAAAAAGGTTTTCGATTTAAAAAGTTTTAGTTTAAATAACACCACAGATAGCGCTTTTAAGTATGATCCTAAAATGTTAAGCATTCGTCAACTTAATCTTTCAATAGACTCTTTAAAGAAGCAAGATAGTTTTTATGCCAAGAGATTTCATAATGAAGTAAACTACACCTTTCCATTTTTAAGGTATGCAGATTCTGATTGGAATAAAATGAAAGATACTGTCCTCGTTAAAAGTGTTAAGAATGCCAAAGATTTAATTCCCGATTCATTAAAGCTATCAGTATATGCAAGAAGTATCGGCCAAATAAACAATGCGAAGTCTAGTGTTGCAATGATTGCAGATGATTACCAAAGGAAAAGGGATATATTAAATTCGCACTTAATTGAGTGGCATAGAAAATTTACCCTTTCGGTAGCATGTTTAGTATTGTTTTTAATAGGAGCACCTTTGGGTGCTATCATTCGTAAAGGAGGATTAGGGGCCCCACTCGTATTTGCCATTGCCTTTTTTGTGGTGTTTCACTTATTAAATACTTTTGGTGAAAGGCTTGCAAACCAAAGTGTGGTTAGTGTTTTTGCGGGTATGTGGTTGTCTACCATGGTTTTAATTCCTGTTGGTATTTTTCTTATTTATAAAGCCATGAATGATTCTGTTCTATTTAATAAAGAAGTGTATTTTAGGCTTTTTAAAAGTGTTAGGTTATTAATTACTAAATTACACCCTATTAAATAATTAAATAAAATTACTATGTCAAACAAAAATACAAGCCGCAGGACTTTTATTACAGATGCAGCGAAAACTACGGCAGCAGTTGTGTTAACTACAAGTGTTTTGCCAGCTTTAGCTAAAGTTACCAATGAGCATTTTGGTATGCCTCAATCTAATATTCCATTTACACAACGTCCATTGTTATATGGGTATAAGGACTTAGAATCTTGTATTGATGCAATGACAATGGAGATTCATTATACCAAACACGCAGCAGGTTATGCAAAAAATTTAAGTGATGCAATGGTTGCTGAAAAAATTGATAGTAAAGCAATTACGCTTGAAGAACTATTGGGGAAGGTGTCAAAATATTCAACCAAGCTTCGTAATAACGCAGGCGGTCATTATAACCATGAATTATTTTGGGAAAGTATGACTGCTACTTCTACAAAGAAACCAGAAGGAAAATTAATGGATCAGATAGTAGCAGACTTTGGTTCTTTTGAAGCATTTAAAACAAAGTTTACCGAAGCTGGTAAAACTAGGTTTGGTAGTGGATGGGCTTGGTTGGTGATTGGTAAAGATAAAAAATTAGGTATTGGATCTACTCCCAATCAAGATAATCCTTTAATGGACATTAGCGAATTAAAGGGTACTCCTTTATTAGGGTTAGATGTTTGGGAGCATGCTTATTACTTACGTTACCAAAATAAAAGACCAGATTATATTAATGCTTGGTGGAATATTGTTAACTGGGAGGTAGTGAATAAAAGGTATGAAGGGGCATCTTATTAATGAAGAAATTGAACATTCATCTCTAAGAAGGGTAGTAAAAAAGGAGGCTGCAATTATTAATTACAGCCTCCTTTTATATATAAAAACTTATTTTCTTAAGTAATAGTTCTACTTATTTTTAAAAGACTTAAGTGCAAACGTAGTCGTTACCTGACTACTAAATGATTTTAGTGTGGTCATGGTTAAATAAATAAGACCTGCACTTTTGGAATAATAAAAATCTCCATATCCAATTTGAAAAGGTTGTCCAGGGTAAGGTATCGTTAGATGAACACTCATTACATCATTATAGGTAGTGCCTATGATAGGTATAGTGAAAGATGTTCCACTTGGCATTGCTTGTACAGTGTATTTTAACGTTAAATTTAATATGCCAAGCGTTGAACTATTTATAGTTAAAGGAATAGTCCAATTATCATTAATAGCTGGTTTCTTCGATAAGTATTTTTCTTCAAATGTGGTTAATTCGGGTATGCCTAAACTTGCCAATAGACTACCTCTTCTAAAATAACCAGAATCTGTTAGGGCATAATAAGCATCTCCACCAAAATTGCTATTTAAAACATGAAAATTTTTATTGCCTATCATTTGCATCGAATCTGTCATCGTTAATAAATAAACAGAATCTTTATAAACACTATCACTAGAATTGATTAGGTATTTCCATGAACTGCCCAAGGTGAAGGGAGAATAAGGAGTAGTATCAATCGTTTTTACGGATACTTCATTTGTATAGGTTGATTTCCCTACACTATTGTAACTAAAAACCCGATAGTAGTAGGTAGCATTGGGTTGTAAAGTAGAATCTGTGTAAGTAATTACACTCGTTTTAACGGAATCAAATAATTGATAGCTTCCGTTGCCCACCTTTCTTTCAATCTTAAACCCTGTTTCGTTGTTGGAGCTATCTGCCCATGTTAATATTGCGGTATTGTTGTTAGATAAAACTGCAATCAAATTACCTGGAGCAGCAGGTGCTGTTATTGGAACAGCAGGGGTAGAATCCGATTTCTTGCATGCGGTAACTGCTACCATGATTGCAAGTACTGTGAAAAGAAAATAATGTCTCATTTTTTGTTTAAATTGTTTGTTATCAAGAAGTATATACAAGTAAATTCGCTGCTTTACACTTTAAACAAATATCATCACTTTTTTATTAAATAAAATGTAACTAATTATGAATGAATGGAAAAAGTTTCAGGAGGCTAATAAAGATAGATTTCTTGAAGAGTTATTAAGTTTACTACGCATCCCTAGTATAAGTGCAAAATCTGAGCATCAGTCTGATATGATTACTTGCGCCGAAGCAGTTAAACAACGATTATTAGAAGCAGGTGTAGATACAGTAACCATTTATCCAACTACAGGGCATCCTGTAGTTTATGGTGAGAAAATAGTGGATGTAACCAAGCCTACTGTTTTAGTATACGGACACTATGATGTGCAACCTGCAGATCCTCTACACCTATGGAATAGTAGTCCTTTTGACCCTACTATTATAGATGGAAAGATTTTTGCAAGGGGTGCTTGTGATGATAAAGGCCAAGTGTATATGCACGTTAAAGCTTTTGAGACCATGCTTAAAACAGAGACCCTCACCAACAATGTTAAGTTTATTATAGAAGGGGAAGAAGAAATTGGTAGCCCAAACCTAGCAACTTTTGTTAAAGCCAACAAACAACTATTAAAGGCGGATGTAATTTTAATAAGCGATACTTCTATGTTAAGCATGGAAAACCCTTCTATAGATACGGGTGTTCGTGGTTTAAGTTATATTGAAGTGGAAATTACAGGACCAAACCGCGATTTACATAGTGGCGTTTATGGTGGTGCAGTGGCAAACCCCATTACAATCTTAGCTAAAATGATTGCTTCTTGTCACGATGAGAATAATCATATTGTTATTCCAGGTTTTTATGATGATGTAATAGAATCCTCTACAGAGGAAAGAGCCAAAATGGGATTAGCTCCTTTTGATGAAGAAGATTATAAAAAAGATTTAGGTGTTCAACAATTATGGGGAGAAAAGGGATACACTACCAATGAGCGCACGGGCATTAGACCAACTTTGGAAGTAAATGGTATATGGGGTGGTTATACCGGTGAGGGTGCAAAAACGGTATTGCCCTCTAAGGCGCATGCAAAAATATCGGCAAGGTTAGTTCCTAACCAATCATCTACAGCTATAACTGAAAAGTTAATTGCTTACTTTAAATCTATTGCACCTGTGGGAGTAACGGTTTCTGCCTTTGAACATCATGGAGGTGAGCCCTATCTTACGCCTATAGATAGTATTGCTTATAAAGCTGCTGAAAAAGCCATTGCTACTACTTTTGGCAAAGCACCAATTCCTGTTCGTGGGGGTGGTAGTATTCCAATTTGTGCTTTGTTTGAGCAAGAATTAGGTATCAAAATAGTTTTCATGGGCTTCGGGTTAGATAGCGATAATCTGCACAGTCCCAATGAGAAGTTCGATTTGTATAATTTCTATAAAGGGATAGAGACAATACCTTATTTTCATAAATACTATACGGAGATGGTGGTTAGTGGTTAGTTGCAGGTTACGGGATGCGGGATACTGGTTACAGGTTGTAGGTTACAGGTTACAGGTTGCAGGTTACAGGTTTCCCGATGCAGGATGCGGGATACAGGATGCGGGATACAGGTTACAGGATACAGGATACAAGTTGCGGGATGCAGGATGTAAGTTGTAGTATACATGATATTGCTTACAGTTTACTTCTAACCAACAACCAGTAACCAGTACCAGTAACCAGTAACCAGCAACCTGCAACCTGTAACTAGAAACCTGCAAAAAGAAACTTTCGTAAACTTTTAATAAATGAATACAACAAACTATCATATTAAGTTAGAGCATTTTGAAGGCCCCTTCGATTTGTTGTTGTTTTTTATTGAGCGTGATGAATTAGATATTTACAATATCCCCATCACTAAGATCATCAACGATTTCTTGAATTTTATTCATACCCAAGAACAACTAAATATTGAGCTGAGTAGTGAGTTTATTCTTTTTGTATCTACCTTGATGCGCATTAAAGCAAGACTTTTACTGCCAAGGAAAGAAATAGATGCCGAAGGCAATGAAATTGATCCTAGGCAGGAGTTGGTTGATAAGATATTAGAATACAAGCGATTTAAAGAGGCTTCATTAAAAATGGCAGAGATGGAGGCTGAGCGTTTAATGATGGCAAAAAGGGGCAACCTGCAACGCGAATTAGTGAGTATTGGTGAGGAGAGTGGCGAAGGAACCGAGATACAGGCTATTACGATGTATAAATTGATGAAGGCATTCGAGAAGGTGATGGTTAGAGTGCAAGAAAGACAGAACAAACCCACACATACGGTGGTAAGGTATAATTATACCATGGAAGGAAGCCGCGAGCAAATGCTTACTTTGATAGAGAAAGAAAGGAAGGTAGCTTTCGAGCAGATTTTTGATTTATGTAAGGATAGAATTCATGCCTTGTTTTTGTTTCTTTCTTTATTAGAGCTTGCTCAACAACGGTTCATGAATTTATTAGTAGGAGAGGGGCGTAACAATCTTATTGTGGAATGGAATGAAAAAAGGGAAGAAGAAATAGCTGCTAATCCCGAAGTGAAGGATATGACTTTTGAGGAGGAAGGGTAATAAAAGTTGACGTTTCGAAAGTTCTAGCCCTAAAAGAGGTGTTGATATTTTTTGTTGACGTTTTTTTTCAATGAATGTTATTAAGTTTAGTAATAACTGTCAGTTTGAGTCATTAATCAGAGGTTCTAAAATTTATAAAGACGACAAGGCATTTTGCTAAGGTTTTTTCCATAATCGTTGCGTCAATTTTAAATGTCTACGCTAGCAATCCAGAAAAAAATGGGAATGACGTGAACTTGTAGAGACGGGTCATCACATCTACAGCGAAGGGGATGCGACATTGTAATAATTGGAGAAATCTAACCGAAAGAGGCTTTATGTTTACAAATAAGGGTATTGATAAGTTGCAATCAGTTCTCTCTTACCGACACAATGACTTGGAAGCCTTAGGGATTAAAAAGATGTCATCAGCAGTTTGCCAAAGGACACCCGGGTAAATTTATTACTCTTTATTTTCAACCATTTAAAAGCAATCATTAGCAGTTTGTCGAAACGGAGTTAAAATGAGGTTCTTCCATTTCCTAAGTGCCTCGACAAGCTAAGGATATCACTTTGGTTTTGGATGAAATTAGTGTGTGTACAAATAACGTAATGAAATTGGCCTATTGGAACATTTGCAAGACTCTGCACAGCCAAGTAAGGACTCTGCAAAGCAAAGTAAGGGCTCTGCACAGTCAAGTAAGGACTCTGCACAGCCAAGTAAGGACTCTGCACAGTCAAGTAAGGACTCTGCACAGTCAAGTAAGGACTCTGCAAAGCCAAGTAAGGGCTCTGCACAGTCAAGTAAGGACTCTGCACAGTCAAGTAAGGACTCTGCACAGTCAAGTAAGGACTCTGCATAGTCAAGTAAGGACTCTGCACAGTCAAGTAAGGACTCTGCAAAGCCAAGTAAGGGCTCTGCACAGTCAAGTAAGGACTCTGCAAAGCCAAGTAAGGGCTCTACACAGTCAAGTAAGGGTCCTTTTCAGCTAAGAGTAAAACATTTCAACTCGAATTAGAAAAAGAGTGATTGCTTATAAATTAGTTCACAATGACCGTTCTTTTCTAAAAAGATTATTAGATTAATTTTTAATTAGAGAATGGTTGGTCTGGTGTAGAGAGGCCATGTTTCAAAAACTTTTAAATAAGGTTACTAATTGTTTCTATTTTTTGCAATTTCATCCGTGTACTTATTGTGTATCTCTTGCTCTATTTCTAAAAAATCTCTTCTTGATCTTCCATAGTATGCATTCATTAATAATTTTTTATCTGACTCATAAAAATTATTCTTTTCAACAAAACTCTTGTAGTTCTCGAAGGCATTATCCATACACTTATTCATTAATATATTTAATGTTCTAGCCTTCATCGTATCACTTGCCAACAAACGGTAAGTTTTTACAAAACTTTCCTTTTCAGCAATTTCATCTGCCCAAATTTCATCATGCACTTTTTCTACTATTATTTTTGTAGACTTTTTCTCTGCATTCTTTAATGTATTATTGTAATTTAAATAGGTAGTTGTTGGTATATTTTTTATTGGATGCTCCTTTGTATTTAAAACGTCAATCTTGTTCTTCAAAATTATAATTGGTTCTACTTTTATCTTTTTATAAATAATATTTTCCTCTTTATTCCCCACTGAGTTTTTTTTAAATTTAATTTGCTTTATTTTTAATTGCGGTTTAAACCCAAAAATATTGGCGGTGCTTGAATTGTTAGCTTTGGTTTTATTATTTACAGGTGCAGATGGTGTAGTAGGGTTAGCTTTAGTTTTTGTAGGGCTAATACTTAAGTGGATAAAAAGCATAGAACTAACCAATAAGATTATCGCAAAAAAAGAGGCAATCATCCATGTTTTAAGTTGATAAGCCTTGTAAAAAGCATTAGCTACATCATCAAAGTTCTGATACCTTTCACACTGTAGTGGTGTGCAGCATTTTCTTATGGCAATATCATACTTTTTAGTACCTGTTTTTTGGCAAATCTGTTCAAGCACTTTACCGAAAGAGAAAATATCGGAGGTAGCGTTTATTTTATCAGGATTTTCAAATGCCTCAGGTGCAGCAAATCCATCAGTTCCTCCACCTAGTTTTATATAGTTATCGGTGGCAGCAAATCCTAAATCGATGATAAAGAAACGTTTTAGGTCCTTGTTATAAATAATATTGGTAGGTGATACATCTCCATGAAAAATACCTTTATCGTGCAAATATTTAAAAGCCGAAGAAAGGTCTGCTACCAATTGGTTAATAAAAATGTAGGGCTTATTCAGTACATTATCTTCTTTTGCAAGTAAATTTTGTAAGTTATCCCCTTTTAAATAATCAATAAAAACATATAACCCTGTTTCATCATCAATTATAAATACATACCGTACTATGTGGGGATGGTCTAATTGCTGACCAACTTCGAACTCCTTACGCAGCAGATTTTGATGAAGTTCCGAATCTTTAAAATCTTCGGATAGTTGCTTCCGTACATAAAATCTAGAGCGTATCCTTACCAGGTAAAGGGTAAAAAAATGGCCTTTATGTATTATTCGTATGGTAGCATCATCTGTATCTCTGTTTTTTTTGTGCAAGTTTTGACCATCGGGAAAGCTAGAGGACATTTATTTGTTTTGGCTGCAAATTAATGTTCCAACTGCAATAAAACAACACCATCGCCTTCGGTACTACTTACATATTGGCCCATATTTTTACCGTTTCTTATAACATACTCACATACAAACTCCAAGTTTAGCTCAATGCGCAACACGTGCAATAGGTCATCTACCATTAGTTTACCTGCCGAAACTTCCAATACCTTAAATATGCCATCTCCATTGTATTGCAACTTGAGTTTTCTGTCAGGATAATACACTAGGTTTATTATCTGTTTCTTTTCTAGGTTGGCACTTATAATGATGTCGGCGTTGTTAAAATGAGAGCTTAGCAGGCCTCTTGTTTTGTTTATGGCACCACGCCATTCGCCCATGCCTGCATATCTAGCCAGAATATCAAGTGTGTATTCACTTGGCTCGCCTTCATAGGGCACTATTCCAAAAACTCTTTGGAGGGTAAGGTGGCTTATTTTATTTTCTTCTAAATTGTTTTGTAGATCCTTCTCAATAGCGGATGACAATATTTTACAATCTCTTGGAAATTTTATTGCTTTTCCAAATTTACGCTCAACTTTATGTCTTAATATCTCTGGTATCATATAACATTTAAACAGTTTTAGGCAAATAAAAACTACTTTTCTATACACTTATCTTATTTGTTCTTATTGTGCTATTTGAATAGCTTGAATTTAGTGTACCATTTGCGTCATGCCCGTATGGGGTATTGTGATTTTATTTGCAGTATTGAAATGAATAATCATTCAAAAAAGCGTTGTAATAAGCCGAAAAACAACGTAAAAGATGGGAGTAGGTGATTAAACGAAAGGTAAGGATTATTAGATAATATAAAAATTTATAAGAGTTCAGAAACTAATTAAACGGGGCGTAAACTAAAAGCCTGATGAATTGGGAAAGTAAAATAGAAAAGCATGGCAACAATAATAATTTATATCACCGAGGACAAAATAAGAATTGATTGTGATTGCGAACACTCGATTGTAGAAGATTGGGAAAGCGTACAAACCGAATTAGTATGCCAATATTGTGACAAAGAATACATTATCATTAATAAAGCTTAAAACTAATTAATTTATTTATTTATTAGCTTTTCTAAGTAATAAACTTATCATTTGCAAATGACAGTAAAGCGGAGATTACTATAAAAAACGGGAGATTGCGAAAATCCAAAAGATTAGCATTAACCAATAAACTCAAATAAGATGAAAAAAATTATTTTGAATTTAGTTGCATTTGCTTCCAAGGCTAAAGTACACGCAAACCACACTGCTATTAAAGGCAAAAAAAGTGGTGGTGTTCGTGATGACAATAAAGTAGATTGGAAAGATCCGAAAGCGAGTTTCCCTACTAGCTAGTTTTTTTAAATTAAACAGGGTAAGTGTCTTGTTGCTTACCCTGATTTTTAAATTTTGGCGGAATATGGGAAAGAGACAATGCTCTTTCCTACTTTTTTAAATTTAATAAAGATTATTTATGGATTTAGGTACAGTTTTATCAATAGTATCTGTAGTATTAGGTATTGGATTATTTGTTATTGCCTATAGTTTAAAACCGAACTTGTTGATTGAAAATGTATTGTTAGTAGGAAAATATATTAAAGTTGATGTGAAAAACGAAGGGAGGTTTGAAACCAATAACGTAAGAATTGAAGTATGCGCACTAGACTTGAAAAATAAAGATAAAATTTTATCCTATCATTTAAAATCAGACTTTATTGATTTTTTGATTTTGCCTAATAGGAGAAACATAGACCCTAAAAAAACATTTGTAATTAAAGAAATATCTGAATCTGCAAAAGACTCTGAAACTTATGATGGCATAATCGAGAAATTGAAAAGAAACCAATATGTACTACGTGTAAGAATACATAGTTACCATAGTTTTAGTGGGTTAGGAAAATCTAAAGAGGCATTATTTGAGTACAGGAACAATCAGTTTGAAAAAGTATAAGTTATTTATGTTATTTCATTCGCTGCCTATTTACAAAAAAGAGTATTGTTACTTCTTTGAGCCATTTACAGGTTCGCTACTCGTTAAAAATAGAGAAAGACGATATAAGTTGGAACAACATTCAATACCTAAACTCTCAGATGCCATTGAATGTTGCAATCAACCTTATTTGCTTGCCCACAAAAAACACAAAAAGCAAAGAGTAAATGTAAGCCCTTCAGTAAGGTGGTATGCTAAACTGTTGGTTTGGCTTAGTGGACAATCCTTTTTTTGGGGTAGGTGTTTCGCCAATATTGGTTTGCCTTGTTTTGCCACCACCAAAGATGCTATCATTGCCTTTCGGCAGATTTTTCCCACAGACCGACAAACCGATTTGTGCTACCCACGCACTTTGTTTGCTGCAAGCCTTTCAAAAACATTCAAAGCAAAGGGCTGTATATTCATAGGAGTTTATTTGCCTTCAAAATCTATGCATGCTTGGATGATAGAAGATGGTACACAGCCCGACCCTTACGATAATATGTGGATTAATTTTCAACCTGTAGCAGCCTTATATTGATATGGAAATAGCAAAGAATAGAATAATAGAACCAAGCGTTCATTTTCGCCTATTGACCACAGGCGAAAGAAAGGAGACAATTTGGCAAGAACTAGAGGCAGGGGCATGGAAACACATACAACCAGAATTGTTTGAAAGCAATACACAATTGGGCGAATTAAACCGTGCATCTCGAAGCCCCATTATGAATGATATTTTGCCTATACATAGAGGCATGGTGTGGGAAGAACAAAACAAACGAGTAACCGACCCTCGATTTTTGCCTCAATTACAACCTACGATTCTTGATGATTTTCTTCAAGCAGCTAAAAACTTTTTCGATAGGTTTCAGGATAAACATATTGGGATTCATTTGAGTGGTGGGCTAGATTCGAGCATTATCATTGCCTTACTTAAATATTTTGAAATTCCCTTTTCCTTAGTAGGAATGACCACCACACGCTATGAATTTAGGACTGAACGGTATTTACAGCAAATTTTGGCAGAATGGGGAAGGGCGGCAGTATTGTTAGACTATGATAATTATTTGCCACTGAGTTATATTGAAGATGTGCCACCACACCAATATCCCGAAATGCTATCGGGCGATTATTACAAAAGTGTGGCAATGGCAAAAGAATGTGAACAGCTTGGAATTAATCTATTGTTGACGGGAAATGGTGGAGATAATCTTTTTGCCGAACCCATACCCAACAATCCTGATGAATGTACATGGATGCCACAAGTATTTGGTGACCCATGGTTAGAAGATTTTGCATACAGCCCAGAAGGAGTAGAAGTGCAAACATTTTATGCCGACGAAGGGGTGATGAATGCTATATATAATTTGCGGTTGGGGCAAGTTGAAGACAATGCAAAATTGTGGGCAAGGCAATTTTTTAAAGATTTCTTGCCAAAAGAATTGGTGAACTATACTTACTGTGCAGATTTTTGGGGGTTGCACATAGATGGTTTATTGCAAGCCCTGCCCACCATACAAAAACTATTCAATAATGCATATGATTTAACGGGAAACATTTATTTTTCGCCTAAAAAAACTAAGGAGTTGTTGAACCAAGATTTGTTAGAGGCAGAGAAAAAAAAGTATCAAGCTATCGAATCTAGAATTGCTTTGGCTATATGGTTGAACTCATTGTTTAAATCCGAATAATTGTATGAGATTTTTAATACCTAAAGCAGAATTTGATTTTATTGCTTCAAAAAAGGATATAGAAACTAATGAAAATAATAGTATATCTTCTAAAACATCTGTCAACAACCTAAAAGCGCATTACTTTGAAAGTCTTAGTTCAATTGGGGAAATAAGTATTATTAATGAAATAACAGCAACAGAAGAACTTAATCAGATATGTCAAGAACCCGACACTCTATTTGCCACTTTTCATGAAAATCCACCTGATGGCTTGGCTTGCAGGTTAATGGAACATACAAAAGGTGGATTAATGGTAACAGGTGGATTTTTAACAGGATGGACTTTTCGGGATAGTACCATTAATCTAGTGACAAGCAAAATACAAGCTGAACAGCTAAACAAAAGAATGGGAGTGGCAGCCCCTAATTTGGGTGTATTTGTACCAAGACTTTCAAAGAATATTTTTCGATTACCCTCAAAAAAAGAAGAACAGGAGTCAAGACAACATTTTGAGGTCGGAAAGGATTGTTTTCATATCGTGTATGCAGGGCGTTTTATATGTAATAAGGGGATTGTTCAATTGGTTAGGGCTTTGAATCTATGGGCAATGCCGAATACAAGGGTAACCCTAGTTGGTGATTTTGAAGATGACTTTTTTATCTATCAGAGTAATGCTACACATGCTACTTTTAGGGACTATTTTAAGCGTGAATTGATTCAGAGGAATCAACAGGTAGAAATTGTGACACTAAAATCAATGACTCATCAATCACTTTGCAAATTGTATTGGAGTGCGAATTGCTTTGTTTATCCAAGTTTTCATGAAGACGAAAACTTTGGAATGTCTCCACGAGAGGCGATGCTATGTGGAGTACCCATCGTGGTATCTGATTTTTGTGGTTTAGGACAATTATCAGATGCTAAGGGAGTAACGGTAAAAACATTCCCAACTTTGGGAGGGATACGATATAGTTTGTTAGAACTAAGGAATGCTTTAGTAACAATTAAGAAATGGAGCGAAAAGCAAAAAGCAAAAAGCAAACTATTTAATGCGGAATTCGTAAAAGATGAATGTGATACCACAAAATCATCGAAGGCATTGCGTGATTCTGCAGAGTCATTACTCAAAATTCCACCGAGTCCCGCACCTACAGGCGGTTGGAGATCGAAGGATAGGCTGGATTATTTTATTAAAAATGGACCTGAATCATTCAGAAGAGCCATAGAGTTGGCAAATATGCCTTTGCCAGAAGCTTTGTATGTGGATGGTACAGGCAGGGAATGGAATGGTTGGTTTTCAGAACCACACTTTCTTACAGCCATACAAGCACTTTATACAACCTTTGATGAAACTCCAAAAGTTGTCCAAAACAATTGTTACAGAGGTTTTTGGAGGGTGGCAATTTGGAAGGAAGAAAAGGCATTGGTGGAATTTGGTTTTCCTGGTCCACGGGTAAAAAGATTCAATCAAAAGGAATGGGAAACACTAACGGCTTGTGCCGTTCAAGAAAACAAGGAAGAGGTAGTTTTTAATCCTACTAGTGAACTTGAGATAGAACTAATTACTACATTGGTTCAATTAGGCTATTTGATACCAGATATATTTTAAAATAATAAAACGCACATGAATACAGCATTTCAGATGATTTATATAGCATCAGAAGAAAACGAAAATGAAATACATCCAAGGTTTCAAACGGATGCCAAGGCAATGCAAGAAGCAGGGATATTGGTTGGAACCAAACCCTTGCCAAACGTGAAGCAGTTGATGTATAAGGGTTTTACAATTTTAGAACGGGAGAAGTACCCAAAAGATTCAAGGTATATTCATAGTTTCGAAGAAAATATCAAATACAACTATATGTCATTGTACTATCCACATATAGCAGACCTTACCATCGAAACGTTTTTTGTAGATGACCTCTATGAATCATTGCCTGCACTGATAAGGCATAGGGGATGGGAACGAGTTTTTATTAAAAAAGATTTCAAGGCTTTAGAACATATTGAGGAAGGAAAATCAGTTTGGCCCGATACCTCTTTTGAGGAGATGAAGGAATTGTATAAACTAGGTATGCAACACGATGGTAAATATGCCATTCGTAGATATATAGAACCCGAAAAGCTTAAAAATGAAATCAGGTATTGGGTTTTGAATGGTCGCATTTACCGTAGAGATGGAATAATACCAGAGATTGTAAAAGAAGCGGCTTTACGGTTAAATAAATTGGGGAGTAAATACTATACAATTGATGCAACCCCCGAATTTGTGGTAGAAGTAAATCCAGGTGAATCATCCGACAGGCACGCAGAGAACTCTGCCGAGTTATTTGCAAGTTGGATAAAGAAGGAGTTTGTAGACAATAAATAATTAGAATGACACAAAAAGTTATTGTATTTGGAGATATTCATGGTTGTTATAAGGCAGCAGAAACTGCCATTAGTTTGACAGAAGGGTTAAATGTATCAGCTATTTTGTTGGGTGATTATGTTGATAGGGGCCCTTCGAGTATGAAAGTTTTGGAGGCTTTGATTAATGCAAAAGAAAAACATCCTGATTGGGTTTTCTTAAGAGGCAATCATGACCAAATGCTCCTAGATTTAATAAATGGCAACAAACATCCTGAAGGTTACGATGAAACAACGGAACAAGAGTCTTATCAGGAATGGCAGATGCAACCAAAGGATTTTCAAAACAAAGTGGTAGCATTCATAGAATCAACTCAATTTTATTTTCAAACACTGCAATACAGTTTCGTTCATGCACCATTAAGAGATAATGGAATTGCAATTGCTGATAAAACCGAAAATGAATTAATTTGGAATTATGATTTAGCCCCTCATTGGTTGGCAGGTAAATTT
>Ga0007836_1000038_pt1 | contig 33572 bp, 25 predicted proteins | sample CryBogCBE23Oct07_FD_71205 | JGI IMG/M metagenome (GOLD analysis project Ga0007836, IMG submission 71205) | Freshwater microbial communities from Crystal Bog, Wisconsin, USA - CBE23Oct07 | ecosystem: Environmental > Aquatic > Freshwater > Lake | place: Crystal Bog, Wisconsin, USA | collected...
CTTGCATTGGTAGTACTTGTACTTAAAGACTTAACTGTTAATATCAAAGTAGCTACACTGTCTAAACCTAAAGTGCTTTTTAAAGTTGCTGTATATGTTCCAGGTGTAGTGTAAGTAGAACCGTTAAACGTATATGAACTTCCATTACAAATACTTGCAGTGGTAGTAGAATAAGAAATTACTGTTAGTACCAAGGTAGCAACACTATCACAACCTACAGCATTGGTTAAATGAACGGTGTAAGTTCCTGCATTGGTGTAATTTGTGCTATTAAATAAATAGGCACTTCCTAATGAAATAGTTTTATTTGTGGTTGATGCTGAGGTAGCTTTTACTGTTAAAATTAAAGTAGCCGCACTATCACAACCTGCAGCATTTGTTACATGTGCAATGTAAGTTCCTGCGGTTGTATAGCTTGTTCCATTAAACGAATAAGAACCTCCACTACAAATACTTGCTGTAGTACTTGATGATGAAGGCGAATTAACCCTTAGTACCAACGTAGCAGCACTATCGCATCCCACAGCATTGGTTAAATGGGCAACATAAGTACCTGCAGTAGTGTAAGTAGCACCATTAAAAGTATAACTGCCTCCAGTACATATACTTGCGGATGTTGTAGAAGTTGATAATGATTTAACTGACAATATTAAAGTGGCTGCACTGTCACAACCTACTGCATTGGTTAAGTGTGCGGTATAAGTACCTGCAGTAGTGTAAGCAGTTCCATTAAAAGTAAAACTACCTCCATTACAAATACTTGCATTGGTAGTGCTTGAAGTTAATGGCTTAACAGTCAAGACTAATGAAGCCGCGCTATCACAACCAACCGCATTGGTTAAATGAACAACATAAGTACCTGAAGTAGTGTAAGTAGAACCATTAAAAGTATAACTGCCTCCACTACAAATACTTGCATTGGTTGTGCTTGTACTTAATCCTTTTACTGATAACACTAAAGTTGCTGCACTATCGCAACCTACACTATTAGTAAGATGTGCGGTATAAGATCCTGCTGCACTATAAGTAGTGCCATTAAAAGTATAAGAACTTCCACTACAAATACTTGCATTGGTAATGCTAGTGGTAGTAGGTTTAACAGTTAAAACCAATGTGGCAGCACTATCTCCACCAATACTGTTCTTAAAATGTGCTGTATACGTTCCCGAAGTGGTATAGCTAGACCCATTAAAAGGGTAACTTACACCATTACAAATACTTGCAGATGTTGATGAAATAGTGTTAACAGTTAATACCAAAGTAGCAGCACTGTCACAACCCACACTATTGGTTAAATGAACCAAATAAGTGCCTGCATTAGTATACGAAACGCCATTAAACAAATAACTGTTTCCAGAGATAATAGAAGCGTTGGTCGTACTAGTTGAATTTGATTTTACTGTTAATATAAGTGTAGCCGCACTATCACAACCCACACTATTGGTAAGGTGTGCTGTGTACGTACCTGCATTGGTATAGTCTATGCCATTAAAACGATAAGAACTACCATTACAAATACTTGCACTTGTGCTAGAAGTTGTTGGTGAATTAACCTTTAATATCAAGGTAGCAGCACTATCACAACCCGTGCTATTTGTAAGGTGAGCTAAGTAGGTACCTGCAGTAGAATAGGTTGTACCATTAAAGCTGTAACTACCTCCTGTACAAATACTTGCATTTGTAGTAGAAGTAGTAGGCGTATTAACCACCAAATTTAAAGTAGCGGCACTATCACAACCTACACTATTGGTTAAATGTGCCAAATATGTACCTGATGTAGTATATTTTGTACCATTAAAAGTATAACTAGCGCCAGTACAAATACTTATATTGGTAGTTGAAGAAGAAGGAGATTTAACTGATAAGTTTAAAGTAGCCGCACTATCACAACCAGCACTATTGGTTAAGTGTGCAATATATGTGCCCGATGTAGTATAAGTAGTACCATTAAATGTATAACTACCTCCAGTGCAAATACTAGCATTAGTAGTTGAGGTACTTGTTGCCTTTACCACAACTACACCTGTATCGGAACAACCTGAAGAATAAATAAAATTGAAAGTACCTACTGCTGTTGTACCAAAAGCCACATTAGCTACACCATTTGTGGTGTTGCCTAAAGATGCTCCTGATGGATTGTTTGATTGAACTATCCAGTTACCTGTTGAGGGATTGCTACCTGTTAATGTAACTGTTGAGCTATTACAAACAATTTGTTTAGCACCCAATGTTGGTTTTGAATTAACAGTTACTGTAGGAGAAATTGCTGTAGAGCCACAGGTTAAGGTATTACCAGATACACTATATAATCCAGTTTTAGTAGGTGTGTAAGTTTGTGTTGATGCACCAGTAATAGGTGTATTATTATAATACCATTGGTATGTAGAAAAGCCTGGTTGAGCAGTACATGTAGAAGGTAAACAGCTAGATGTAATACTTGGAGGAGGCATACTATTAGAAATAGAAGAAATAAATGATGACATAGAATAACCCGCACCAGATTCTACCATTGCTACATTAATACGTGCATTTGCTTGGAAATGTAAATTAGCTGGGTTACCTAATGAGGTATTTGTAAACAAGATAATTGAGAAACCTGAAGTAGAAACCTTTAAACGAGCAGAAATGCCAGAAAGTTTCTCAATGTTGTTACCGTTAAAATATACAACTGCAGTATCACTTTGTACCAAAACATAGCCAAAATAGGGAAGTACTGCGTTGCCTGAGTTTGCATTAGAAAGGAACTTAGTAGTTTGTACATCAAATGATCCTGCACAGGTAGTAATTGGAGGTTGTACAATCATATCAATTTCACAACCTGCAGCAGAGCCAGAATAAACCGCTACTGGCTGTGTTGAGGTGATATAACTAGAGGAGTAGGCTGAACTTCCATTACCATTTTGAATAGTAACAAAGCTTCCTGCAGTAGCCAAGGTATAAGTAGTTGTAGATCCACCATTTACTGCAACTGTAACTGTGGTATTTGCTTGTGTTGCTATAATGGTTGATTGTTCGTAAGTAGTATTACCAGATGCCCTTACCACCACATAGTTATTACCTAAATAGTTTTCAGGTATCAATTGTCCACATACTCCATCACCACAACCTCCTATATTGTCTACCCTCATTCCCGATGTTGCAACTACAGGTAAACTAGTAATAACTTGACTACCCATTTTAGCTTGCATTAAATAAGATTGCCCTGCATTCAAGGTAGTGATTAAGGAACCATTCAAATAGATATTAGTTCCATTATTTACAGCCATAAAGGCATATATAGGTGCTTGTGTTTCGTTGTTACAATTCCAACCAGAAGCGTTAGAGTTTACATAATAACCTAATCTAAAGCTTGTACCCAAACCTTGGTCGCCCAAGCTAGTAAAAGCCGAATTACCTTTTTGGCTACAATCCTGTTGGTTACTTGCAGCGCCCGATGTTCCATAACATGCCCCCAAACAAGTAACATTATCTGATGCTATATTACGTACCTGTACACCAATAGGGGATAAGGCAGTAACAATTAATCCCCTCCCGCTTAAAACGGTGTTTAAGGCATTTCCTGAAACCCCATTTGTACTAAATCTGTAGGTTAAAGGCGTGCCAAACACAGTGGTTAATGTGTTTGTAATTACCGTACCATCGCTTGTGGATATAGTAACTGCAACAGGAGTAGTACTCATGGTTGTAATTACCAGTTCGTTGGCATTGTTGGTATATTGCCAAGGGGAAGGTGGCACATAATGGATTGTTGTATATTGTGCATTACCAACATAGCTTAATAAGGATAGTAACATCACTATAAATGCAGTACGGCTAACACCATGAAAGTGCATTTTTAAGGACTGTGTTTTACTCATTAAGCCATGTAAAAGGGAGGGACTAGTTTTCAACATAAAGTGAATTTTGAGGTATTTTAAAATGGTAGAAAGGTATATCTAATTAATGTTTTTTATGAAACGTTCCAACAACGTTACCAGAATATCCTGTGGAACCTCCTAATAAACAACTAATTGTTTTGTTAACTAAGTACACTTTTGCATTGTTTAATACACTAAAGCAATTTGGTTTTACAACAAAGGTGTCAATTGTAGCAGGTACGGTAGTTTTATAATGAATATTACCTGCATCATCAGTTACTGCTATAGCCACCCTTAAGGTAGTATCAAAGTTACTTATGCCATATAATGTTACTGGTATGTGTGCCAAAGCACCTCCTACATTGTTTTGTAGCGTGATGTTTACGGTAATTTGTTTTGTAGTTTGGTAATCAAAACCATCTGGTGAAATTTTGCCTACAGGTATATTATTATTGTTGTTGTTATTGTTATTCGGTACAGTGGTCGTGTCTTTTTTAGAACAAGCTACAAGAAGAAAGATAGTTGCAGTTACGATGATTAATTTTTTCATTTTTACTTTTGTTATTAATATGTTATTGTAATTCATGATGCAAATATGACAATCTGAATTTTAATTAAATACCCCTCAAATGGGGGGTAATACTTAACACTGTTTGTAACAAGTATATATACTTGTTTTTAAAGTATAATACTCCTCATGTTTACAAACAAATTACAACCGCAAATATTCAATTTTAATGTGTATATAATTGTCTCACTATTAGTTATATTTCTAATAATGGGCTGTAATAGTAAGTAGAATTAATGATTATTCGCTTAGTACGTCCTTTTTTTTAATTGATAGTACCTGGCTTTCATTAGGAGTGATGAAACACACCCCAAAATAAAGTGGATAAACCTCTTTATTTATATTTACTTGTAGAGCGCTATCTGTAAAGTGATTAAGGTTCAAAATTGATGTAGAAGCATAAAACAATGTACAATATAGAATACCTTGCCATTAATGCCTAAAACTTAGATACTTAAATTTTAAGTGTAATTTTCTTTTTTTATCATACCAAATTATAATAAAAGTCTTTATCCAATATTGATTCTAAAACAAATATTAAGTTTCATTTACCTTATTTATTTCAATATTATTTCTTGTTTTATAAGCACAAAATAAAGTGATAGGTAAGCTTGAATTTGAAAGATAAGCGTATAAAATTAAAGTCTATTGTAACCAAGATGAGGTGTAAGGCTTAAAGACATTAAAGCAAGATTAATTGTTTGGTGTTTTATATTTTTAAAATATACAAATATTGGGAAGCTAGTTTTTTGTCAGTTTGCAAAAACAATCATTCTAAAAAGAGTGAAGTATAACAAGTAAATTAATGCTAATCACAAATAGTGTGTAAGCATTCGCAATTCGTTTTTCGATCTTAAAAAAGTTTAAAACTGCAGCTACTAGTGAGAAAAAGCTTTAAAAACAAAAAAGCAAACAAACCATAATGAAAGGGATACATAAAAAAAAATGGTTATTGGATTGATAATCTTAATGAACTTCTTTCTTTTTGATAAGCTTTCTTTTGATGGCGAATTAATATTATACAATCTAAAAAAGTTTTTTATGGGGTATGTCCATTTTTTTGGTTGGTATCTATAAAGAATGATAATTTTCAATATGATTAATATAAAAATCAAGTATAAACCGTAGGTGTAAAAAAGGTAAATTATATCATCCATAAATTTATAAGCATTAGACCTTTTCTTCTGACACCAATAAATTAATTTATGCTGCTACAATTATAAAATTTAATACGCACTTAATAATTGCCACCCCTTTTTCAATAATCTAGTTTTGTTAATTTATAGGTGTTGAAGTTGTTAGTAAATGCTTTTAATTAATTGCACAAACAGCTATGCCATTTATAAAGTGTAGAATATTAAAAATGAGATTTATGAAGAATTGTATAAAGCATTTTGCATATTTATGGTAATATATCACAATGAATTGATAGAAATCAGTATTTTAAAATAGCTTTTCTTTACATTGCGCAGGTTCAAGAGAAATTACTTCATTTAACATTTTTAATCTATTTTAATGACAGCAGGTATTTTAAAAGAACCACAGGGAGAAAATAGGGTTTCTCTTCTTCCAGAACAAGCAGCCACGTTAGTAAAAAAAGGAATTACGTTATTAGTAGAACATGGTGCAGGAGATAATTCCTTTGCCAATGCTGCTACATACTCCGCTCAGGGTGTAAAGGTGGCTTCTAGGGAAGAAGTTTTAAAACAAAGCGACATCCTATTCTCTATTCAACCATTAACGGATTCAGATGAATCTTTACTTAAAGACAATGTAGTTTTAGTAGGCGTATTTCAACCCTTATTTCAATTCCAAACAATTAAAAAGTGGAGTATTAAAGGGCTAACTACTTTTAGTTTAGATATGTTGCCGCGTACCACTAGGGCACAGGCAATGGATGTGTTGAGTAGTCAGGCAAATATTGCTGGTTACAAAGCCGTACTTACCGCCGCCACTTTATTTCCTCGTTATTTTCCTATGTTTATGACGGCTGCGGGAAGTATTCCTCCCGCTAAGGTTTTAATATTGGGTGCGGGTGTGGCTGGTTTACAAGCAATTGCTACTGCTAAACGCTTGGGAGCCGTTATTGAGGTGTTTGATACAAGACCTGCTGTTAAAGAAGAGGTGATGAGCTTGGGGGCAAAGTTTGTTGAGGTAGAAGGAGCAGCAGATGCAAGCAAAGCAGGAGGTTATGCGGTAGAACAATCGGAAGAATATAAACAAAAGCAACAACAAAAGTTGGCGGAAGCGGCTGCTAAAGCAGATATCGTGATTACCACGGCGCAAATACCGGGTAAAAAAGCACCAATCTTATTAACCGAAGCCATGATTGATAACATGAAAGCTGGAAGCATCATCATAGATCTTGCTTCGGCAACGGGTGGTAACACGCCATTCACCAAAAACAATGAAACCATTGTGCGCCATGGCGTAACCATTTTGGGTAATAGCAATTTACCAAGTACGATGCCCTTTGATGCAAGTAAATTGTACGGTAAAAACGTTCTTAACTTTCTACAATTGATTTTGACCAAGGATGGTACACTCAATTTAAACTTCGAAGATGATTTAGTTAAAGGAAGTTGTATCACCCACGGCGGCAGTATCGTAAACGATAGAGTACAAGCACTTTTATAGTGGTTAGTGGTTAGTTATTATGGCCAAATCAATAATCAGTAATAAGTATTTAGATAGTACAAAACAGTAAACATTAATATTAAAATAGTAAAAATGGAATACATCCTCAATTTAATAAGAAGTAACCAAGAAATTATTTACATCGTTATCCTGATGATATTTTTAGGTATAGAAGTAATTGGTCGTGTACCTAGTGTTTTGCACACACCCTTAATGAGTGGGGCAAATGCCATACATGGAGTTGTTATTATTGGTGCCATCATTGTAATGGGTGAAGCCCATGAAATAATTGCCATCATATTGGGCTTTTTAGCCGTTGTGTTAGGAACATTAAATGTTGTGGGCGGCTTTGTTGTTACCGATAGAATGCTTGAAATGTTTAAGAAAAAGAAATAATTCGCTCATCATCCTTCAAATAATTAATCACCACACTTCAGTAGAAGTAACTAAATAATAAACGAATATGGAACTTAATATACTTACAATTTGCTATTTAATTGGCTCGGTAACTTTTATTCTAGGTTTAAAAATGTTGTCTAATCCTGCTACTGCCCGTAAGGGAAATTTGATTGCTGCGGGGGGGATGGCGATTGCAATTGCAGGAACTATCTTTTTATATAAAGGAAGTAATGGCGAGGGATTACACAATTATGCATGGATTTTTGGTGGGTTGACGATAGGGACGATTGTTGGGTTCTTTGCGGCTAAAAAAGTAAAGATGACTGCCATGCCCGAGATGGTTAGTTTGTTTAATGGTATGGGTGGTGCGTGTGCGGGTTTAATTTCTATTATTGAATTTACTAGAGTGTCAGCCGATTTAGCTTCGGGAACATCTCTTCATGGAAAATTAATAACTATCTTTTTGGGTGTAATCATTGGCTCGGTTTCTTTTGCAGGTAGTATTATTGCTTGGGGAAAATTAAATGGTAAGGTGAAAGATTTTGCATTTCCTGGTCAGCAAATATTAAATACAATCATGTTGTTTGCGATGATTTGTATAGCAGGTTATTTGGTTTTTAACATCACGCCGGCTAATTCTTTTCTTTTTTACGTTATTCTAACAGGCGCATTGGTTTATGGTATCATGTTCGTGTTGCCAATTGGAGGGGCAGATATGCCGGTTGTTATTTCATTATTAAATTCCTTTACAGGGGTTGCTGCGGCTTGTGGCGGTTTCTTGTATGGTAACAAAGTAATGCTTACGGGCGGTATTTTAGTGGGTGCGGCTGGAACATTATTAACCATTTTAATGTGTAAAGCCATGAACCGTAGCTTGCTAAATGTATTGATAGGATCGTTTGGTGGTGCAAAAGCAGGTGCTGCTGCACAAACTACAGGTGGTGCTTACAAAGAAATTTCTGTTAGTGATTCTGCCATGGTTATGTCGTATGCCAATAGGGTAATTATTGTTCCAGGATATGGTTTAGCGGTGGCACAAGCGCAACACGTTTGTCATGAGTTAGAAAAATTATTAGATGAAAAGGGGGTAGAAGTGGTATATGCAATCCATCCTGTGGCTGGTAGAATGCCGGGACACATGAATGTGTTATTGGCAGAGGCAGATGTTAGTTATGATAAGTTAATGGAAATGGAAGAGGTGAACGATTTATTTAAAACTACTGATGCGGTTTTAATTTTAGGAGCGAATGATGTGGTAAATCCTGCTGCTAAAAATGACCCTGCTTCGCCTATCTATGGAATGCCTATTTTGGAAGTGGAGCAAGCAAAAAATGTTATTGTAAATAAGCGTAGTATGAAGCCTGGTTATGCAGGTATAGAAAATGCGTTGTTCTTTCAACCAAAAACTTCTATGTTATTTGGTGATGCTAAAGGTGTTTTACAACAATTGGTAGCTGAAATAAAGAGTTTGTAATAGCCTTTGAATATTTCATTATTTAAATTAATCTTTTTGATCTATACTAGTATTTTGGCCGATATTAAACTCTATTTATAGTTATAATATCTATTTAGAACTGCATAAATAATGAAGTAACTATCATAAAAAGTGAATTTTACTCCCCAGTTTCGCCACTTTACTCTCCATTAATTGAAGTTTACGCTCCATTTTCACAAGTTTACTCTCCATTAATTGAAGTTTACGCTCTAGTTTCACAACTTTACTCTCCATTAATTGAAGTTTACTCTCCATTTTCACAAGTTTACTCTCCATTTAATGAAGTTTACTCTCCATTAAGTGAAGTTTACGCTCCAGTTTTGCAAGTTTACTCTCCAAAAAGGGAGAATTTCACGCGAAATTCTCCCTTTTTATGATAGTTGCTTGTGGATTTAAGAAGTACAATTCTAAAAATTAGTCATTTAGCTTAAAAAATAGAGCTCATAAAATTCATAATTTATAATAACATAGACAATAACCGAAAATAAAGTTTCAATTACCCTTATGCATTAAAAGTCTTGGTGTATAAATTGACTAAATAAAAAAAAGTGGTTATAAAAAAGTACTATGATTGAATCTAATCAATGCCTATATCTAGTAATTTAAATAGTGATACTACTTTATTTCATCATATAACTCGATATCTGCAATAAAGTGGTTTCTTCAAAGTGATTAGTCATCAATTGCAACCCAAAAGGCATTCCATTGCTGTGTTTAAATAACGGTAAAGAAACCGAAGGGATACCTACTAGGTTAGAGAATACGGTATAAATGTCTGCCAAATACATCTCTACTGGATTGTTATTCTTCTCGCCCAATTTAAAAGCTGTTGTTGGTACCGTGGGTATTAAAATGGCATCGAAATCATTAAAAATTTCGGTAGTAGTATTGCATAAAAGTCTACGAACTTGTTGCGCTTTGGTAAAATAGGCATCAAAATAGCCTGAACTCAATACAAAGTTGCCCAATAATATTCTACTTTGTACTTCCTTGCCAAAACCCTCGCTACGCGATTTTTTATACAAGGCAGTAAGATCATCTGTAGGGTTTAGTTGTGCCCTATAACCAAATTTAACTCCATCAAAACGAGAGAGGTTGCTACTTGCTTCCGCCGTAGTTAATATATAATAAGTGGGTACAACAAAAGGCAACAACTTAAAATCAACAGGCTCCACCACATGACCATCCGATTGTAAGGTAGCAATGTGATTTTTGATGGCGAAAGCTATTTCTTTATCTAAACTTTCATGTTCTAGCACTTCTTTAAAGTATGCAAAGCGATATTTTTTAGTACTATCAGTTAAGTCTTTAGAGTAAGGGGGAACGGGTTTAGTTGAAACAGTACTATCATAATCATCTGCACCAGCAATAACTTCTAAAACCAACGCATTGTCTTGAATGGAGTTAGAAAAAATACCAATCTGATCAAAAGAAGAAGCATAAGCTATTAAACCATAGCGAGAAATACGCCCATAGGAAGGTTTTAGTCCCACAATACCACAAAAATCAGCAGGTTGTCTAACCGAACCACCGGTATCACTACCTAAACTAAACATGCATAGTCCCGCTTGAACCGCAACTGCCGATCCACCAGAAGAACCACCTGGAACGCGAGATGTATCTAATGCGTTTTTAACCGGACCAAAGGCAGAATTCTCATTGCTGCTACCCATTGCAAACTCATCGCAGTTATTACGCCCAATAATGATGGCTCCTTCTGCCAATAATTTCTCTACAACCGTAGCATTATAGATAGAAGTAAAGCCTTCCAATATTTTTGAAGCTGCACTAACCTTGTGATCTTTATAACAAAGAACATCTTTAATTGAGCAAACCACTCCATGCAACTTGCCTAAAGGTTTACCTGCCAATCTATCTGCATCTAATTGCGCAGCTTGGTTAAGCGCCTCTTCGGTAAACACTTCCAAAAATGCGTTTAAGTGTTTATTTGCCTCAATTGCAGAAAGATAATATTTAACTGCTTCAGTACAGCCACTTGGGTTAGCAGTAAGCCACGCTTGATATTGATTAATGGTAGTAAAACTGAACAAAACTATTTATTTTTAGGTTGATTGATTAACTATTAACTCCACTCAGGGTTTATATCTTCTCTTTTTTCCTTCTTCTCTACACTTTTACAAAGTAATATACTTATTTCATACAACATTATTAATGGTATAGAACAAATGATGGTACTAAGCATATCTGGAGGGGTAATAATTGATGCTACAATTACGATGATGAGGATGGCATATTTACGAACACGCTTTAAATAGGATGAACTTACCACGCCAGCCTTTGCTAAAAAGAACATAACTAATGGTAATTGAAAGGCAAGTCCCGAGCCGAGTATTAGAGGGATGATGGTACTAAAATAACTGTTGATTGTCCAAAGGTTTTCTATATTATCATCCAATGAAAAGTTTGCAAAGAAGTTTACGGTGTAAGGTGCAATTACATAATATCCAAAAAGTATCCCAATGAAGAATAAAAATGACACCCAGAATATTACACCACGTGTACTTTTTACTTCATTATTTGTTAAACCTGGTTTTATAAACTGCCAAAATTGCCAAAACACATACGGGAATGCCAATATGAAACCACCTATTAATATGATATTGAAGTAAACTCCAAATTGCCCCGATACGGCATTGCTTTGCATCTTAATATGTATTTGACTGAGGCAAAGTGTAGAGCCAAGGTGTAACTTTTGGCTAATCTTACACAATAAACTGTAAGTAGCAAAGTCAGAATGTATGGGTCCCATCAAGATATTCTTTACAATATAGTTATTGTATACTGTAATGATTACTGCTCCAATTGCAATTGCAATTGCCGATTTAAAAACATGCCCCCTTAACTCATCAAAATGTTCAAAGAAGGACATTTCATTGCCTTTCGCATTGTTTTTGTTTCTACTAAATATGTTTAAAAGTAATTTAATCACGAGAAAAGTATTTAATATAAAAAAACCTCGCAGTAATTAATTGCGAGGCTTTACTAAATTTATCAAATTGATATAAATTATTTTGAAATTGTACCCTTATCAGCAGGTTCGTTGATGTGGTCTTCTATTTCTTTTCTAACATTATCTTTCGCGTCTTTAAACTCTCTGATGCCTTTACCTAAACCACGCATTAATTCAGGAACTTTTTTACCTCCAAACATTAATAATATCACTAATCCAATAAGTATTATGTGTGGACCACTAAATAAATCTCCCATATCTTTTATTTTTACTTTAGAAAGGACAAAGTTAACTGCTTACAAAGAATACAATCTATGTGTACAGTTAAAATAAAAGTATTACATGCGTTTTTCCTTAATTCTTGCACTCTTACCACTACGCTCACGTAAATAAAATAGTTTAGCTCTGCGCACTTTACCAACTTTATTAAGGATGATAGCATCTATATTGGGAGAAAGAAGTGGAAACAAACGTTCAACACCAACTCCATCAGATATTTTACGTACTGTAAAGGAAGCAGTAGCGCCATTACCTTGAAGTTTGATTACATCACCACGAAAACCTTGTATACGTTCTTTACCACCTTCAACAATCTTGTAGTTTACGGTTACATTGTCGCCCGCCTTAAACTTAGGATGGGTTTTAGCAACTGTAAGTTGATTGTGAATATATTGAACTGCTGTACTCATAACTAAAATTTTTTAGGACTGCAAATGTAAGGGGATGTTTTTATTTGACCAAAAATTAAATAATTCAAGTTGTAAATTACTTATTTACAAATTGTTCAATTGGAAGGATAAATTATGGTTGAATTTCTGTAGTAGATTTCAATGTTATTATGTAGTGGTTCTTAAATTTTAAATTATGCAACGAAACCCTATATTTGCGAAGATGTTTTTACATGGATTGTGTGCGTTATATTACTTTGAATGATAAACAAGGGGTTTAAGTGTGAAAAGTGTTCCGTTTTTATAGCTACAAGAAAGCTTATGTAGATGGAATATTGACACGCTTAAACCTTTATTATTTAAAAAAGCACTCCATTCTATATTATGTATATGTTAAGTTTTTTAATTGCTTGTGAGTAAGTTGGCGAAGCCGTATAAATGTTTCAACTTTAATGTTTTATAGTTAAATAATGTTAAATGAATTGTAGAATAGTCGGGTTGCTTCTTGCTATAATGGTTGCATCCTCGTGTAATTATCAAAAGAAGCTATTAGAATACAAATATTTTAATGACAAATTAGATAGTTCTCATGCTGTAGTAATGAGATCAGAAGCACTTATTGAAGTTGATGATCGCCTAGCTATAAAAGTTTCTTCCTTAAACAATGAAGCTTCGGCTCCTTTTAATGAACAGCCCGCTTTGGGTTACCAAGTTGAGAAAGACGGAGCCTTACTTTTACCTGAGTTGGGAAGAATAAATGCACGAGGTAAAACTTTAATTGAATTGAGGGACACATTATTAAAAGTTCTTACTAAATTTCTAACTGATCCCATTGTTAACATCAATTTTTTAAATGCCAAAGTGATGATGATGGGAGAAGTAGGTCATGTGGGAATACTTACAATACCAGATGGAAAATTGACGATACTTGAAGCAATAACTCAATCGGGAGATATACCCTTTACAGGTAGAAAAGATAAAGTAATGGTGATAAGGGAAGAAGGCGGTAAAAGAATTTTTGCAACGGTTAATGTACAATCTCATAACATATACAACTCTCCATATTATTTTTTAAAGCAAAACGACATTGTTTATGTAGAACCAACTCTTCAAAAAATAAGACAGCAGTCAAACAGTGTATTTTTAACAAATGCAAGTTTAATTACTACAACTACAGCACTTTTCTTTAGTTTGATAGGGATTTATAGTTATGTGGTAAAAAAATAAATGATGGAAAATAATTTGCAAAATCCCATACAGAAAAAAAACGTTCTACAAGATGTTGCTCCTCCGGCAAAGCTTACTGGCAAAGAAATAGTATATAAGTACATTGTATTCTTACCACTTTTTATCATTTCAGTTGGTATTTCACTTTCTATTGCCTACATAAATCTTAGGTATAAGGTTCCGATTTACGGGTCAACAATATCATTGTTAATAAAAGATGATCGTAGTAGTAGAGGAGGAGGTGAAGACTTAATTCTTGAGAATTTAACAACCTACAAAAAAAGGACAAACTTATCTAATGAGAGTGAGATTTTAAGGTCTTCTGTGCTAATGTCTAGGGTAGTAAGGATGTTAAATTTAAATTGGCAGTATTACAACCAAGGTAGTATTAAAACAATTGAATTGTATGGAAATACTTCTATTCATGCTAATTGGGTTGAATTAAAAGATAGTACAGTGGGTGCATCTTTAACCTTGGTGAGAAAGAGAGATAAAATATATATTGAATATGGACCAGGTAGGTATAAAAATATAAATAGTGGGGATATAATAGATTTTTTTAATGGGAAGATGAAAGTCTTTTTTGACCCTAATGAAATTATTGCAGACAATAAATACCTTATTTCTTATTCACCAACTATGGCTATTGCTGGGGGATTGGCTGGAGCACTTCAAGTGAGACCAAGTGGAAACGGAACAAGTATTCTAATTTTGGGCATGAATTCGGAAGTTCCTCAAAAATCTAGAGATATATTAAATGCATTAACAGGCTTTTATAATCAGTTAAACATTGAAGACAAAAACAAAATTGTTGATAACACCATTAAGTTCATTGATGAGCGATTGGAAGTACTTACTAGAGAATTTGCAAAGATTGAGAACGAATTAAGGGAATTTAGGATTAAAAATGGATTTCTAGATTTGCAGCAACAAGAAAGCGTTGATTTTAGTATTTCACAAACTTCTTTAATTAAAAAAGATGAACAATTTAATATTAGAGAATCAATAGAGTTTCTAAAAGATTATATATCTACTCCCCAAAAAAAATATGATTTGGCCATTTCCATGATAGGCTTAAGTGATGTTACTCTGCAAGGTTTAATTAATGAGTATAACCAATTGCAAGAATCAAGGGCTGTAATGTTAAAGACCGTACCCTTAGATAATCCTATAGTTAAACTAAAAAATCACCAAATAGACAAAGTAAGAGAAAGAATTTATGAGTCATTGTCATTTATAAGAAAAGGGTCTAATTTTCAAGATAAAATTGAAGATAAGAAGTTTGACAGATTTCAAAATAAATTACATTCCTTACAAAATAAAGAAGAGGCTTACCAAGACTTATTGCGTCAAAGAGGTATTAAGGAAAGGCAATATTTATTTTTGTTAGAGAAAAGAGAAACTTCTGAATTAACAAGGGCCTCAACAATAGGAAATTCTGAAGCCTTAGAAGGTGCTTCTTCTTTTGGACCAATAAGCCCTGATGTTAGTGGAACCTATAAGAATGCGTTTATAATTGGATTTGTTTTGCCCATTATATTTATTTACCTCTTAGATTTACTTAATGACAAAATTATTGTTCGTAATGATATAGCAAGAATTACTCCTGCACCAATTATTGGGGAAGTTGCTCACCACGCAAGTCAGAATCGAGTATTGGTGGTAAGTAATAAAGACAGAAGTGTTTTGGCTGAGCAATTTAGAATTTTAAGAACAAATCTTGGATACCTAATTGGTGTCAATATAAAGACGCCTGTACTTTTAGTTACATCAAGTATAGCAGGGGAGGGTAAAACATTCTGTTCAATGAATTTGGCAGCTGTTTGGGGAATTGCAGGCAAAAAAACAGTCATTCTAGAACTTGATTTACGTAAACCTAAAATTGCTAAATCATTAGGTTTAATTAATGAAAAGGGAATAACTCATTTTATGTTAGGACAAGTTTCTGCCGAAGACTTACCTATCCCTATTCCTAATACTGAAAACTTATATATAGTACCAGCAGGTATCATTCCTCCTAATCCTTCAGAAATGATAATGGATCCAAGAATGAATGAGTTTTTAAATTATTTAAAATCAAGATTCGATTTAATTATTATAGATTCTGCGCCAGTGGGATTAGTAAGTGACTCTAAAATAATAGGTAAGCTTGCGGATGCTACCATCTATATTATAAGACAAAGGTTTACAGTAAAAAAGCAAATTCCTTTCATAGATGAATTATATAAGCAAGATTTATTACCCAACATTGGTATATTAGTAAATGATGTAAAGATTGGGGGTATTAATTCTTATTATGGGTATGGATATGGTTACGGTTATGGTTACAGTTACAATTATACCTATAACTATAGATACGGTTCTGAGAATATATCTTTATGGACTAAATTAAAGTCTCTATTCAAAATCTAATTGTTTTAATTAAATATTATTAGCTTACATTAAGTTAAGTGTGTAGAATTGCAGGTATATATAATCCAAACTCATCTTCATTACAGGAGGACATTCTTAGAATGAGAGATTCTATGCATAGAGGTGGTCCCGATGGAGCTGGAATTTATATAAATACGGATAAGGGTTTTGCATTTGGTCATAGGAGGTTAGCTTTATTAGATTTATCTGATGCAGGTCATCAGCCTATGGCATCAGTAGATGGAAACATTTACATCATTTTTAATGGGGAAATATATAATTTTCTTGAATTAAAACATTTATTAGAAAGTGAGGGATGCATTTTTACTACCCAAACAGATACCGAAGTAATAATAAAGGCTTACGAAAAGTGGGGGACACAATGTTTTGCAAAATTTAATGGAATGTTTGCCCTTGCAATTTGGGATAACAAGAATAGTATTATAATACTTGCGCGTGATTATGCAGGTATTAAACCTTTATATTATCATATTTCCTCAAAAGAATTAATTTTTGCATCCGAAGTTCGTGCATTTAAGGCATTCAATGCCAAATGGGAAGAAAATAAAGATTGGAAAATTCCTTTTTTAGCTTATGGTCATTTGCCAGAGCCTTTTACTACCCTTGAAAATGTTATACCATTACAAAAAGGAAATTATGCAGTAATAGATATCCCATCATTAAATATTAGTATAAAAAGCTTTTATGAATATTCCTACACTAGCGAAATAATAACAACGGATAAAGCAAAAGAAGCTTTAAAAGATGCTATAGAAAGAGCGGTAGAGAGGCAGCTAATATCAGACGCACCTATTGGTGTATTTCTTAGTGGAGGTATTGATTCTAGTATACTAACCATTCTTGCAGCAAAATTCAAAACAGATAAATTAAAAACGCTTTCCATCATTTTTGAAGAGCAAGATTTTTCTGAAGAGAGCTATCAAAAAATTGTTGTAGATCAAACTTTGGTTGAGCACCACTCATTTTTGGTGACCAATAAAATGTTTAGAGACGAGTTTGTAGATATTATGGATGCAATGGATCAGCCTTCTATTGATGGAATTAATACTTATTTTATTTGCAAATTTGCCAAGCAATATGGTCTAACTGCTGTACTAAGTGGTTTAGGTGCTGATGAATTATTTGGAGGATATGATTCTATTATGAGAAGTAACATTATAAAGCAGTTACTTTTGATTCCATCTTTTGCTTTATCTTTATTTGCTTATATCCCTAACGATAGACTAAAACGTATTTCACATCTTAAAAATAAAAATAATAAATATTTATTTTATAGAGGAGTTTACCATCCAATTCAAATTTCCAAAATATTAAATATTTCCATTAAAGAAATAGAGAAAGTTTTAAATAAAGTACAAATTACTCCATCAAATATTAAGTCTGAATCTCAAAACGCTGCACATGTAGAACAGCATCTATATATGCAAAATCAATTGTTGAAGGATACCGATTATATGAGTATGTGGCATAGTGTTGAAGTTAGGGTTCCTTTTTTAGATAAAGCTGTTATTGATGTAGTTAATAAAATTTCCCCCAAATTAAAGTTTGATTTTAATAAAAGACCCAAATGGTTATTGATTGATACTTTTAAAAATATTTTGCCAAGGGAAATTTGGGATAGGAAAAAGCAAGGGTTTAGCTTTCCTCTAGCAAAATGGATAAATCATATTGTTCCATTAAGTCGTGGATTTGGGTTTGAAAAGAACTATCAGAAGCTAAATAAATCACTCATACATTGGAGCAAGTATTGGAGTTTTATTTTGGCTACAACTAATCAGAATAATTTAGTTTTTCTACAAGACAAATTTAATAGGGTTTGTTTTTATAATCTAGATGCATTTGCATCAATGGGGGGCATTGAGAAATTTAATAGAGCATTGTTGTTTGCTTTTGATACGCTTGAAAAAGAATCGTATGTGTTTATTGATGCAGTTTCTATGTATGATAATCACGTAGAGTACAACTATTTTAGCTCTAACAATTACAAAAAGTACAATAAAAATAAATTAAAATTTATTTACACTGAGTTATTTAGTGTACATAAATACAATCAAATAATTTTAGGTCACGTTAATTTAGCATTGTTTGGTTTATTGGTTAAGCTATTGTATCCAAATAAAAAAATTTATATCGTAGCACATGGCAAAGAGGTTTGGCCAAAGCTAGTTGGGTTTAAAAAAATAATTTTTAAACAATGCGATGAGGTTCTTTGTGTGAGCAATTTTACTAAGGATAAACTTGTAGAAATAAATGAAGTAAATGAAAATAAGATCAGAGTTTTCCCTAATACTATTGATCCATTTTTTACTTATCCAACACAATTTAAAAAGCCAGTACATTTATTAGAAAGATATGGGTTACGGGATGATGATAAAATTTTGTTCACTTTAACTCGGTTAGCCTATTCTGAAAAGTATAAGGGGTACGATAAAGTAATAGAAGTTCTTCCTGAAGTATTAAAAATATACCCAAATGCAAAGTATCTAATAGCAGGTAAATCTGATGAAGAGGAAAAGAGTAGGTTAAAAGGAATAATTAAAAATAATAAATTAGAAAATAATTGCTTTTTGTTGGGTTATATTTCCGATGATGAATCAACCCAACATTATCAATTGGCCGATTTGTTTATAATGCCTAGCAAAAAAGAGGGGTTTGGAATTGTATTTATAGAAGCTATGGCATGTGGATTACCTGTAATTGCTGGTAATCAGGATGGAAGCGTAGATGCTTTATTGAATGGGGAATTGGGTACACTCATCAATCCTGATGACAAGCAACAAATAATTAATTCTATTTGTAAGGTTCTAGGTAGTGAAAGTTATAATGAAAATCAAAAAAAGTTGCTTCAAAAAAATGTAGAAACCCATTTTGGATTTCCACAATTTTATAATAATCTTAAAAAAGTAATAGTAAATGAATACGCATAAAGTTAATGTAGATTCTGTAGAAGAATGGGATATGGAAATTACACCTAATAACGGTCTTTTTAATCTTCATTTAAAAGAAGTTTGGGCTTATAGAGATTTAGTATGGTTATTTTTCAGGAGAGATTTTGTATCCTTCTATAAGCAAACCATTTTTGGGCCAATTTGGCTTTTTGTGCAACCCATTTTTACAACAATTACTTTTACCATTATTTTTAGTAGGTTAGCTAAAATTTCTACTGAAGATATCCCACCTCCATTATTTTATTTGTCTGGTAACATTGCTTGGAATTATTTTTCAGATTGTTTAGGTAAAACTTCTTCTGTGTTTGCAACTAATGCAGGTATTTTTGGAAAAGTATATTTCCCTAGGTTAATAATGCCATTGACTACAATATTTTCCAATTTAGTTAGGTTTTTAATTCAGTTTATTCTTTTTATATGTATGATAATATTTTTTAATTTAAAGGGTTTTCATATTTTTCCAAATTTGTATGTGTTGTTATTCCCTGTAATTATTTTGTTAATGGCAATATTAGGTTTAGGGCTAGGTATGATTATTTCTGGATTAACAACCAAATATAGAGACCTTAATTTTTTAGTAGGTTTTGGGGTGAATCTTTTAATGTACGCCACCCCAATTATTTATCCCTTATCTGCTGCACCTGCTAAATACAGATTATATATTACCTTAAATCCATTAAGTGGGTTGATTGAAACCTTTCGATATGGCTTTACCGGTAAGGGTATTTTCTCTCTAAATGCATTTGTTTATAGTGTAGTTGCTAGTTTAGTTTTCTTTTTTTTAGGTTTAGTTGTATTTAATAAAGTAGAAAAAACATTTATAGATACGGTTTAGAATAAAATCAAATTGGTTTATATAATCCTTTTTAATTTTTTATAGATTAGAATTATTTAATAAGACTTTTAATTTAAACACAAAGATTTTTATCTTAACATGTAATTCCTGTTAATAGTATTTTGATTCATTCAAATTGTTTCTTCAATCTTGCCTTTTTGTTTGAGATTAAAAGTATACACACATTATGTAATCTTATTTAATAAGTTTAAAGATATAATTCAAATAATTTGGTAATCTGATAATTACAATAAATAAATTAATTAACATCTTGCCTCTTTCTAAATTTAAAAGTTAGTAGCAATAAAATATAATAATGAGTACCGCAATTAAGGTAGAAAATATTAGTAAAGCTTACCAAATAGGTGAGTTTAGTACAGGAACAATTAGTAAAGATATCAGTAGGTGGTGGGCATTAAAAAGAGGAAAAGAAGACCCCTACCAAAAAGTTGGTGAAACCAATGATAGAACTACTAAAAGTACTAGTAATGTAGTATGGAGTTTGAAAGACATAAATTTTGATATTCAGCAAGGGGATACTGTTGGAATCATCGGAAAAAATGGAGCTGGAAAGAGTACCTTGTTAAAGATATTAAGCCGTACGACTACTCCAACAAATGGAAGTGTAAAAATAAAAGGTCGTGTGGCAAGCTTATTAGAGGTAGGTACGGGCTTTCATGGGGATCTTACAGGTAAGGAAAATATTTTTCTAAATGGTGCAATTTTGGGGATGCGAAAACATGAGATAAAGAAACATTTTGATGCCATTGTTGATTTTTCTGGTGTTGAACGTTATATAGATACCCCTGTAAAAAGATATAGTAGTGGGATGTATGTACGTTTAGCTTTTGCGGTGGCAGCACATTTAGAGAGTGAAATATTAATTGTTGATGAAGTTTTAGCAGTTGGGGATGCCGAGTTTCAAAAGAAGTGTTTAGGTAAGATGGGTGATGTTAGTAGGCAGGATGGGAGAACAGTTTTATTTGTTAGCCATAACATGAGTAGTATAGAACAGCTTTGTTCTAAAGGTATACTTCTTAAAAATGGCAGTATTGAATTTATTGGGTCATCAAGAGATTCGGTAAAGAAATATTTTAATAATGAAAACAAAACAAAAATAACCTTTGTAAATAACGAAAATTTACATTTACAATCTAAGCCATTTTTAATTGATGCTGAAATTGATGAGAATTGTTTAGAACAAGACCGATTCTTTTTTAGATGTAATTTTAAATCAAATAATATTGATTTATTTAATCCAACTGTTGGAGTTGTTATTTCAGATTACTTAGGAAGCCCAATATTTGGAACAAATTCACGTATTCATTCTCGTGATTACATTCCCAAAAAATGTAAATCTGGACAAATCACTCTTAGTATTGAAGATTTGTCTTTGCTTCCAGGTGATTATTACATTAGCATTTTTCTTGGAGATTCAATTCAAGATTTTGCAGAATATAAGGACGCATTAAAGTTTGAAATTAAAAATTTTGGGTTATTAGATTCTACCAAGATACCTGATTCCAAGCATATTGGTTCGTTAAATGTAAAAAATGCTTCATGGATTCTTGTATAGAAGTATCCATTAATTGGTTATGATTAGTCATTTTCAATATGGAATTGAAAATGCTATTTGCGATTAAGTAAATCATAATATTAAAAAATAATACAAAAATTATGAGTGAAAAAGTTTTATATAAACATAGCATTGAGGTGCATAATACAAGAGCATCTGATATTATTATTCCTATTGTATTTAAGTATCTAGAGGTTAAATCTGTGGTAGATATAGGATGTGGAATTGGGACATGGTTAAATTCAGTAGAAAATTTAGGAATAAAAGACATTTTAGGAATAGATGGTAATTATATAAATAAGGATCAATTACTCATAAATCTCTCTAATTTTATTCCTGCAGATTTGTCGAAGCCATTTGTAATTAATAGAAGATTTGATTTAGTTATCTCTCTCGAAGTTGCTGAACATATACATATTGAAAGTTCTGATATTTTCATTGAAAGTCTTGCTAAATTGTCTGACAATATTTTGTTTTCAGCTGCAACGGTTGGACAGGGTGGACAAAATCATGTTAATGAACAACCTATTTCATACTGGAAACAAAAATTTGAAAATTTTGGATATAAGTTTTATGATATTATAAGACCATTGATTTGGGATAATGAAAACGTAGATGTATGGTATAAACAAAATATATTTATAGCAAGTAAAAATGATATTGTAATAAACAAATTTGAATTACCAGAAATAATAAATATAGTTCATCCGGAATTATATAAACTAAGAACAACTAATTTAGAAAATATTAAGAATAAGTTGTCGTTAAAGCCTCATGAATATGATAATTTAACCCCTGTTTTAGATAGCCAAATTATTAACTTTATTAAATGGTTAAATATCTTTAAAATTAGAAAAAATTGATTCCATTAATTTCTGTTATAATGCCCACATACAATTCAGAAAAGTATATAAACGATTCTGTAAAAAGTATTTTGAATCAAACGTTTACAAACTATGAATTTATAATTATTGACGACGCTTCAAATGATAAGACTGTAGAAATAATTGAATCTTATGATGACTCACGAATTTTATTAATAAAGAAAAATGTTAATTCTGGATTAACAGAAAGTTTAAACATGGGTATCAAAATGGCAAATGGTAAGTATATAGCAAGAATGGATTCTGATGATATTTCGTTGCCACAAAGATTTGAATTTCAATATCAATACATGGAAAGGCATCCAAAAACTCTGGTTTTGGGTACAAAGTATAAAATAATGTTTTCAAATATAATTGTGCATAACCCAGTTACAAATGAACAAGTAAAGATAAAAGCATTAACAGATACACCCATTGGTCATCCAACGGCATTTATAAGAAGAGAGGTGTTTACTTCTCACAATCTTTGGTATAATAAAGACAGAGAAACTGCTGAGGATTATGATTTGTGGTGTCGCATATTAGAAATTGGTGAAATAGCAAACTTAAATGAAGTATTATTAGAATATAGAACTCACGATTCCCAAACTTCAGAAGTTAGAAAAGAATTACAAAAATCTATTTCAAATAAAATAAGAGAGGAACAATTTTATAAAGTATTCAATATTAGTAATGAACGGTTTGATGTTGATTTAGCTATACGAATTTTCCAAAAAAATATTATTCCTTTAAATAATGAGACCTTTAGAAAGGTAAAAAAAATATTAAATGACTTTAATCTCGCTAACTTATCTATAAAAAAAATTGACGAACATTTACTTTCAAATTTATTAAGAGAGTTATGGTTAAATTATTTATTTCATTTAAGAAGTCCTGATTTGATAACTGTATTAAATATTTTCTTTGTAAGTGAAGATAATGTAATTTTTCGTATGAAATTTATAGAAAAATGGTTGCTTACTAAAAAGTTGTTAAGAAAATTTATAATCTCTTTGACCATTAGTATTAAATAATTTTATCTGAAGATAAACCTCTATGTCAATTACCAATAAAGTTTCCATAATTGTTCCATGTTACAATCAAGCACGATATTTATCTGAAGCTTTAGAGTCAATATTAAACCAATCCTATACAAATTGGGAATGTATAATTGTAGATGATGGTTCACCTGACAACACTGAAGAAGTTGCTAGAGAGTGGTTATTAAAGGATAATAGATTCAAATATTTAAAAAAAGAAAATGGTGGACTATCAAGTGCTCGAAATGCAGGAATTAAAAATGCTACAGGTGATTTTATTCAGTTCTTGGATTCTGATGATTTAATTGATTCAAAAAAAATTGAATTGCAGGTAAACTTAATTAGCGATTCAGTTGAAATAGTATTTTCTGATTATTTCCCCTTTGATAATGAAACAAAAAAATATTTACCTAGTAGGCATTTACCACCATTTTATGAGAAAAACTTTACTGTTTATGATTTAGTAAAAAATTGGGAATCAAGAAATACGATGCCTTGTCATACCGTTCTATTTAAAAAATCATTACTGTATGAAACTACTTCTTTAATGTTTGACGAAAATTTATTAAATCATGAGGATTGGCATTTTTGGGTTTTACTTTTTCATAGGGCAAAAGGATTTAAGTATTTAGATGAAAAATTGGCTAGTTACCGAATTCATAAATCTTCAATGATTCATAATAAATCTCTCATGAAGAAAGGGTTCTTGAATGCCAATAAAGTAATATTTACTTACTTTAATAAGCACAATGATTTAAAAGGTAAAGAGGCATGTTTGTTTAAAGTTTCAGAGATTAAAAAGCTTTATCCATCTATAAATAGATTATTAGCAAAAAAAATAGTAGAAAAAGCTAAAAGTGTTATCAATGGTTAGGTCTATTGCAATATATCTTCCACAATTCCATCCTATTCCTGAAAATGACGAATGGTGGGGAAAAGGGTTTACCGAATGGACGAATGTAACAAAGGCAACCCCAAAGTTTAAAGGGCATTACCAACCTCATCTACCTACTGATTTAGGTTTTTATGATTTGCGCCTTCACGAAACCATGATTGAGCAAGCTGAGCTTGCTAAAGCTTATGGTATTTATGGGTTTATGTTTTATCATTATTGGTTTTCTGGTAAAAGGATACTAGAAAGACCTGTAAATCAGTGGTTAGAAAATAAATCACCTAATTTCCCATTTTGTATTTGTTGGGCTAATGAAAATTGGAGTAGGAGATGGGACGGAAAAGAACACGACTTATTGTTAAAGCAAGATTACAGTGAAGAGGATCATCGATTGCATTTTAAAGAATTGGCAAGACATTTTAGGGATGAAAGATACATATTGGTTGATGGAAAACCTTTATTTGCTATTTATAGAGTAGAATTAATTCCTGATATAAAACAAATGGTTGCAATTTGGCGAGAAGAAGCACTCAAATATGGATTTAAAGGTCTTTATCTTGTATCAGTGGGTAATCCTGTGTACAGCACGAACCCAAATGAGATTGATTTTGATGCTGCTATTAAATTTCAACCGGACTACTTTAATTTACCAAAAAATTTATCAGAGTCTTTTCTAAATAAAATTTTGCATAAGTTAAACATTAAAAAATCTGAAGTAATTGGTAATTCTATTTATGACTATGAGGAGTTTGTTGTTGAAACCTTAAAAGCAGAAAAAAGTGTTGATTACTTACTATATCCTAGTGTAACACCTATGTGGGACAATTCTGCAAGAAGAAAAAAAGACGCTTTTGTGCTTCATAACTCTACCCCTGAAAAGTTTGGGACATGGTTGAAAGAAGTGATTAAGAATTTTAATCCACCCACCCAAGAAGAGAATTTTATTATTATCAACGCTTGGAATGAATGGGCGGAAGGGAATCATTTAGAACCATGTCAAAAATGGGGAAGGCAATACTTAGAGGTAGTAAAAAATAATTTTTTACCTTAATGTGAAAATAAATATTTAGGTAAATTTTATTTCATGAAATCTGCTATAGTAGTGTTAGTTGTTGGTGAAAAATATATTCAAGAATATAATTTAACTTTTAGGGCGAGTCATGAAAGGTTTTCAAAAAAAATTAATATTCCATTAGTTGTTATTCAGCGTTATATAGACGCTAGTGCCGAGGGTTTGAGGCACCCTGCTTGGCAGAAATTATTAATTTTTGAAGCGATAGAAACAAAAGATTATGATATACTTTGTTGGATTGATGCGGACATTTATATAACGCCTCATGCTAAAAATCCATTTGATTATTCCAAAGATGATCATTGGGTGATGGTGAAAAATGATTTACGAGGAATGGAATACTATTTAGAGGGAGATTTAAAGAAGTTACAATTTTGCCCTGAAGTAAACAGGCCTGGTTATTTGTATAATACTGGTTTTTTTATAGTATCTAGAAAGCAACATTCAGTTATATTAAAACAGGTGTACGAAAATTATAATCTGCAATATTTTAACTTTAGTAATAGTTTTGAGCAAGCACCTTTATCTTATCACTTATTTAATAAGCAGCCGGGAAAAGAATTAGGGTTTCAATTTAATGCCCAAGTGTTATCTCACCTTACAAGAAAGGGTTATTCCTTTTGGAATTTTTACAAGTTTTATAAAAAAAACTATTTTATACATTTTGTTGGGGGAACAGGTGATTTTTGGTTAGAAAAAGTTTTAATGATTGAAAATGTTCAGTTGAATAAAATTGTAGAACATCTAGTCTTTGAAATCAAAACTTCAGTTGTTAATTTTATAAAAAAAAGTAATAATTATATTAAAAGAAGGCTTGTTTAATTTTGAAAATATACATACTTAAAGTTCCCCAATTTTTACAACCTTCAACTCAACCTTTTGCTTATCCTTCTCATAATAGGGATTATGGTATTGAGCAAGACTTTCTATTTTGGCTAAATAAGCATCCAAGTGTTACAACCAATAATCCTGCTGATGCTAATTGGCATTATTTACCTGTTTTTTGGACTCGTTGGCATATAAGTCATCAATTTGGGCAGGATATTGAATCTTTAGAATTCATACAAAAGGAAGTAAATAAAGTAATAATTGATGATTCTAAAACTTTTACTATTACACAATTTGATGGAGGAACGCTGTTGCAATTGGGAAAAACAGTTGAGTTTACGGCAGCTAGAACTGTAAATAGCGGGATTGACGTACCCCTTTTATGTTCATTACACAAGAGGCCTTTATTTGCAGTACAAAAAAAATATATTGCTTCTTTTAATGGCTCTATTTGGACGCATCCGCTACGAGAAGAGTTGAAAAATAAGTACCAAAATAATAAAAATATATTAGTCGGGGGAGCACTTCCCACGCGATTTTATATCCGTTGGATTCAGGGCTTTCAATATAACATAAATACGATTGCTTCTTACGTAGCATTAGCTCCAAGAGGAACAAGTTGTAATTCATTTCGCTTTTTTGAAGCCATGCAATTTGGTGTAGCTCCTTTGCTATTAGGAGATATTGATGCTAGACCATTCAAAAACTTTATTGATTGGGATAGCATAAGCTATTTTGCAAGTTCAATAGATGCGTTAGATAATATTTTGAGGAATTTAAATAAAAAGGAAGCATTACAAAAAGGAAAGAACGCTGCTAAAATGTTTAAAAGTGATTTGTATTACCAACAATGGTGCAAATACGTATTAAAAGAATTGGATGCAATTAAATAATAAGCCACTAGAATATATAAAAGGTTTGGATGGCATAAGAGCCTTAGCAGCTTTTTTGGTTATATCTACACATTGGCCAAGTGTATTTTTATCCTTAAAATTTGGTTGGATTGGGGTTCAGATTTTCTTTGTACTATCCGGATTCCTTATTACAAGAATTTTAATTAATAGTAAGGAGAAAAAGTTTAAGGATTACATCTCTAGATTTTACTACAATAGATTATTAAGGATTTTTCCCATTTATTATTTACACTTTATTTTGCTTTTTGGTGTTGTATTCTTGATCATAGGATTATTTCCAAGTTTAAAAGATGGAGCATACAAAGGAGGATATGATGCAATTACAAAGGATTGGTTCTATTACTTTACTTATACGCTTAATATTAGAAACAATGTAGGATATTTTATTACATCATTAAAAATTCCTAATCATTATTATTCACATATATGGTCTTTATGTGTAGAAGAACAATTTTATTTAGTTTTTCCTTTTATTGTTTACTTTTTATCTATTAAAAATATTAAAAGAGTAGTTGTTGCTATTTTAATTATTTGTCCTTTACTTAGGTTGTGGGCGGCTCTCTTTGGGATAAATGTTGTTAATGATCATTTTTATTTAGGAGATTTTTTTTATACAAACACCTTTTGCCAATCAGACTCCTTGTGTACAGGAGCTGCATTGGCATTATTTAATTTAAAAATTATAAAGCCCTATTTAACTTTCTTTTTTGTGTTAACCGTTTGGTTATTAGTTGGATTAGTTTGTTTTTATTTTTTGCGTAAGGAGGGATATGTACATATTGAAGTAAAAAGTTTTGGATATAATTATCCCGGTTTTTGGTTTGAGGAGCCAACTAAATATCAACTTATTAACATTAGATCATTTTATCAATATTCATTAGTTAATTTACTAGCTGTCGCAATCATCTTACCTGCCATAAACGGTCATCCATTGTTTCCCCATATTTTTTTGAATCCTTTTGTTAGTTATTTAGGTAAAATTTCTTATGGTGTTTATTTGTATCATGCTGTTTTTCTCGAAATTTTATTTTTAATTACTAATCATTTTGGTGGTTTTTATACTTTAGTCAACAATCACTTGATTGATATTATTTTGTTTATCTTATATAACTTTTTTTTAATATATTTTTCACATTTAAGTTACCAATACTTTGAAAAAAAGATATTAGTACTTAAAAAACATTCTAGTTAGTTCGTAATAATCTAAAAACTTACAAATCCTTACTAATTTGATGAATATTTCTTTCTTTTTACCTGCATATAATTGTGCCAACACTATAGATGAAGCAGTTAGTTCTATATTAAAAACAAACTTTATTGAAGGCGATGAATTAATTATTGTAAATGATTCTTCTACAGACAATACAAGTGAGGTTCTTTACGCCTTAAAAGATACATTCCCATTCATTAAAATTATCACCCACCAAAGAAATAAGGGTGGGGCGGCTGCAAGAAATACTGCTGTAGAAAATTCTATCAATGATTTATTGTTTTGTTTAGATTCAGATAATGTTTTAGCTCCCAATTCAATACATGCATTAAAAGAATATTTATTAATAGAAAATGCGGATGTTGCAGTTTTTCAAGATCAACATTTTTTTACAACAGATAAATTAATTCCCCACTATACATGGTCTTTGCCTTGTGGTGTATTTAATAATAATTTATACCTAAATGGTGGAAATACTCCTGGTCAGCACGGCAATTATTTATTTACTAAAAATAGTTGGATCAAAGCCAAAGGCTATGCTGAAGGTACTGGTGCTCTAGATACTTTTACTTTTGGGCTAAGACAAGCAATTACGGGTTCAAAAAAAGTAATATTGAAAGACTCTTTTTATTATCATCGGCTAGGAGATGATTCCTATTGGATGAATGATGCCGAGAAAAATATCTGGTCTGTTTCGCTAAAAGTAACATTCGCATTGTATCCTTTTTTTGATTATTTAGACCAAGGTTTTATTGAATACATGTTGGGGAAAGGCAAATATATTTGGTTTTATAAAAGATATAAGCGACCAATAAAATTGGAAAACCCTTTAAATAAAGTTGTTTTTTATAACGAATTACAAAAGAGTACTTATAAAATCGTATATCCCCCACAGTCATTATTTACTAGAATATTTAAAAAGTTACAAAAGACTATCTAATTAGGTAATTAAATAAACTACTGCAAGGTATAGGCTATAATTAGTGGTAATCAAAGTTATGTAGATGACTGTGTTTTTTTATTAGGGTAATCATCAAACTAAGCAAGTAGAAACAGTAAAAGGCTTACAGTTTTGTTACTGATTTCCCCAAAAAATAAACTTCTTGTTTGTGGTTAGTGCAATCATTGTAAGTAATTATTCTGTTTGAATGCTAATGCTTAATTATATCCTATAGCATTTTTGGGTTCTATAAACCCTACTTAACTAGATTCTAAATAAACTATAAATGATAGCAGTAAGATTAGAGGGTAGATTGGGCAACCAAATGTTTCAATATGCCTTTATTTATAATGCTTCTACACAGCTTAAAACTAACTTTTACCTTGATAAAAGTATTGATGATTTTTTGTTACCAAAATATTTTAAGATTAATTGTGATTTTGTAAATATTCTAGATAAATATTTATTTTCTATAACAGGGTTTAAAAACTTTTTTAAATTTTATATCAAAAGGGCTTTTTATAATTTTCTCCCCCATTTATTTCAATTAAAACAAGTAATTATAGTAGATAACGATGGGAGTAACGATCAATACACGCAAAAGCTTCTTGATCGATGTTTGTATATTGGATATTTTCAATCTGAAATATTTTTTAGGGAAAACAGTCAATCAATTAAGTCAATATTTACCATAAAAGATTTTTATAAAAATCAGTTTCAACATATAATTAGCAAACTTCCTTTACATGATAAACTAGTGGTAGTTCATGTAAGGAGAGGAGATTACTTATCAATTGGCTATACTTTTGATAATGCCTACTATCATAAGGCAATACAATCGGTTAATTGTGAGGGTTTTTTTTTTGTTTTTGTATCTGATGATACAAATTTTGTTAAAGTAGAATTTGACTATCTACCCAATAAATTTGTATCTAATTTTTCGGAAATTATAGATCTGCAGCTTTTAATTCATGCTGATGTGTGCATACTTACAAAAAGTTCGTTTAGTTGGTGGGGTGCTTATTTAAATGAAAATAATGCGAAGGTAATTATTCCTGATGAATGGTTTTATAAGGGTGAAACGGTAAGAACTCCTAAAGATTTTGTGTTGGATAATTGGATTAGTTTGTAATTAGGATAATATTTCTTTTAAATTAAAATGTAAAATCGATGAGTAGGGTAGCATTAATTATTATTTTTAACCATCAGTATAACAAAAATATCGACATATTGGAGGAAATTTATAAAGAAAGATTTACAAATATTTATCATTTAGTTCCTTTTTACACTGGAAAAAAGGAAAATGTAATACCTGTTTATTATAATTCTTATTATTTTCAAGGGTATGTTTCCCAAGGACTAAAAAGCTTTTATAAAGAAAATTATGAACATTATTTTTTTATTGGAGACGACTTGATTTTAAATCCTCTAATAAATGAAAGAAATTATTTGACTTACTTAAAGTTAAATATAAAATCTTGTTTTATTAGTGAAATTTATTCATTACACTCAATAAAAGAATGGTGGCATTGGGCTGAAGCTGCCCTAAAATATAAGGTAAAACAAGATGGTATTGAAGTAGAGGAACAACTGCCAGATTTTGAAAGTGCTTTAAGGGCATTTAAACACCATAATTTAGAAATAGGCGCACTTGATCATCATCAAATATGGAAAACAGATGAACCACGAAAAGACAAGTACTATTTTTTTAGAAAAGTTTTACATTATTATAATGCAAAGCAAAATAAAGCCCAATATAATTTAAGTTATCCTCTTGTTAGAGGATATTCAGATATTTTTGTTATTAGTGCAGATATAATTAAACAATTTTCTCATTATTGTGGGATATTTGCAGCTACTGGTTTATTTGTTGAAATTGCCATCCCTACATCATTGGTTTTGTCTTCAAAAGAAATAATAACTGAAAATATTTTAGAATTGCAAGGAAAAGCAATGTGGGTATTTGAAGATTATAAAATTTTAGACAAATATAATTACAATTTAAATATTCTATTAAATGATTTCCCAAGTAATCATTTATACTTACACCCAATAAAATTATCTAAATGGAAATTCAAATGAAAAAAAAGTACATAATTATTACATCTATTTTCGACCCAACTGAGGCAGTAATCAAATTTTCTAAATTAGAAGACCATAAAGTATTAGTAATTGGGGACAAGAAAACACCTTTAGGTTGGAATTGTGAAAATGTTGAATACTTATCAGTGAATAAGCAAGAAAAGCTAAGTTTTTCTTTAAATACAGTTTTGCCTTATAATCATTATAGTAGAAAAATGTTAGGCTATTTATTAGCTATTGAAAATGGTGCCGATTATATAATTGATACAGATGATGATAATATTCCCAAAAATGATTGGAAGTTTCCCAATTTTGAGCAAAAATACGAGTGTATAGAATCAGGTAAAGGGTTTATTAATGTATATCAACTTTACACTGATCAAAATATTTGGCCTAGAGGGTTGCCATTAAGTTTAATATCTAAAGAATATAACTTAGAACAAACATTGAAGATTAAGGATTGTAACATAGGCATTTGGCAAGGGCTTGCAGATGAAGATCCTGATGTAGATGCTATATATCGTTTAACTATGGACACACCTTGTTACTTTAAACAACGTGAACCAATTGCATTAGGGAGTGAAACAATATCTCCATTTAACTCTCAAAATACTATGATACGCAAGGAGTTATTTCCATTGCTTTACCTACCGACCTATGTTACTTTTAGATTTACAGATATTTTAAGAGGGCTTGTTGCACAACCAATAATGTGGCTTTATGGGTATCAACTAGGATTTGTTAATGCCACTGTTACCCAAAAAAGAAATCCTCATGATTATATGAAGGACTTTATATCAGAAATTCCAATGTATCAACATTGTGAATCTGTAATTGAAATTGTAAAGAGTATTGTTTCTGTTAATGAGAGTATTGAAAATAATCTATACAATTCTTATGTAGCACTTAAACAAGAAAACATTGTATGTAGTAATGAAATAACAAGTTTGGAGTATTGGCTTAAAGATTTATCCAATCTCAAGTGATTTTCATTTTGATTAATTTAATTTTAGGATGGACATAAAAATTATTTGATTTAATGAAGTAAAACTATAGTTTTTATTGAATTATTTGGATTAAATAATAAATCAGAAAAATATTTTTGATATAAATAAAATATATTTTAATTTTGAAATTAATTACCTTTTAGTTAACATCTTTTACTACTGTACAATTTTGTATTAATAAAGTAAGAAATAAGTTTAACTTTATTTTAAAGTTCCCCAATTTTTTGATAAATCCATAAAACAACCTTTTCTAACTAAAATAATTAATTCTGAATATTTTAGTGTCATTTAGGAATTCCTAATAATCTATAACAATATTCTAAATTATTTAAATTAACTATCTTGATTATAAGTAGATTTAACACAAATAGAATTTCCAATAAGATACAAAATTTGAAAATTGAAACAAAATTCTCATAAAAACTTTAAATTAAAGCCCCAACTTTTAATTCAATAAATTTAACGAGAATTTTAAGGAATAAAAACTAAAAGTTTATATTATAACTATCCAAAAAATTCGGATGAAAACTCGTTGGAGTAGTAGCATATTGTAAAATGAATCAAAAGGAATTAAGCTGTATAGCGTAACTATATAATTATTATTTTAGCTTTGAAATGTATCAAGATTAAATGTGATAAATACAAAATGTTCTAATTGTATTGGGTAGAATGTTTTGGTTGTTATTTATCATAATTACATTCATAATTTTTTTTGACAAGTTCTTAGACAACCAAGATTTAAAAAGTATTACAGCTAATGAAAGAATCGCCATTTTATAAAGTAGAAAAGTTTGATGTATTAAGAGGGATTGCTATAATATCTGTTTTTTTATATCATAATCTCATAAACTATTATTCAATACTGAATTATCCTTACTACAGAGGGAGATTAAATTTTGAAATTCTAAATAAAGCTGATTTTTTTATATTTTTTTTCCCATTTACATATGGATGGATTGGAGTTCAACTATTTCTTATTATAAGTGGATTTTTAATTCATCTTTCTTATTTAAAGGGGGGGGGGGGGTTTTCAGTAAAATTTTTTTTAAATAAACTTTTTTGGCTTTTTTTTCTTCCTTTCTTTGTTTTTTTTTTTTTTTTTTTTTTTTG
>Ga0007836_1000039_pt1 | contig 33230 bp, 27 predicted proteins | sample CryBogCBE23Oct07_FD_71205 | JGI IMG/M metagenome (GOLD analysis project Ga0007836, IMG submission 71205) | Freshwater microbial communities from Crystal Bog, Wisconsin, USA - CBE23Oct07 | ecosystem: Environmental > Aquatic > Freshwater > Lake | place: Crystal Bog, Wisconsin, USA | collected...
TGGTCTTTAGATTTAATTTAACGATAATACTGATAGATGAAATTGCCATAAAATGTTTAATACTCTAACTCATTTTATAGGGCATTTATTATCTTAACTTAATGACATTGCCCTGACGGGACTTAACTGCATGTTGTTGTGGTGGTTGCTACCAATATTTTATCCCTAAAGGGATTTATGGTAGCATATAATTAATTGTCTAAAGTTAGAAAGATACCTTATAACTAGCAGGAAACATTAAAACAGTGCCGTAGGTACAATTTGTTGGAGGTATTTTAATATTGAAAATAGCAAACTGTAGTAGGTAAGATATATTGGTAGCAATGTGAAAATTGAAATTGGTAACCTGAAGTAAATATTACCTATTAAACCCAAAAGTAGGTTGACATAAATAATCAGCGTCTAAATTCCCCTCTTGTGGGGTGCCCGAAGGGTGGAATTAGACATATCCTAATGTGTGCTATTACCTAACCTAATAGGTGCTGACACATATCCCAATAGTTGCGCATACATATCCCAATATGTGCACTTACATATCCCAATAGGAACTGAAACATAACCTTTTATGTGCGAATAAATATATAATATGTACGCTTACATATCCTAATAGGTACTGACACATATCCTAATAGGTGCACTTATATATCCAATCATCAAATCATTTGGTGATGGGAGAAAATTTATTAAGCTTGAGACCCCTCATTTCATTCATGTTTAAATTTATTATTTTGCCAATTAGTACAAATAAAAAAGGCAACCGAATGGCTGCCCTCATTTTTTAAAACCCCATTAAATTAATCAGTTTGTATTGAGTTTAGGTTTGATCAGAACTTTGTTTAAAGCAGTCTTCAATAGTCTCTATCATTTTAATACCATGCTTCTCCCAACTATATATATCTTTTACTAAAAGTTGGGCATTAACACCTATATGGCTAAACTTTGATGGGGTTTTACAAACCTCATTAATCAAACTAGCCATTTCACTGGGTTGGTCTGCAATCAGGATATGTTTATCCTTTTCGGCTAGATAGATTGATTCCGCACCCAAGGAAGTTGCTAAATTTAATTTTTTCATTGCCATTCCTTCTAGAATTTTGTTTTGCACTCCCCCACCAGTTTGCATAGGCGAAACTACCAAAGTACAAGAATTCATTAGTAAATAAGGGTCTTCTATATAACCTGTTACTATTAAATTTTTATTCTTCTCAGCTCTTTGTTTAATTTTCTTATCGGGGTTAACACCTACTACATAAAACTTTATATCTTTATCAAGCTTATCCATTACCTTATCAATAAACCAAATTACTGCATCAATATTGGGCTGATAGTCCATTTTTCCTAAAAAAAGTATTGTATTGTCTGTATATTGATAATCAATTTTATCATAATCAAACAAATGTTCTTTAATTCCATTGGGCAACCAAACTACTTTACCGTCTTTAACTTTGCCCTTAAAATATTGTTGTTCCTGATAATTAATTAAAAATGATGCATCATATTTTTCAATTACTTCAATTTCCTCTTTTCTAATTTTATTATACTCGTAGAGATAAACCATTTTCCAGATAAAGGAATCAACCTTTTTAATAGATCGCTCATAATTTATACTTATAGAATCTACCAATGATATGAACTTGGGTGTTTTATGCTTTAAAAAGTAAGTGGAAGTTCTTATCGTTCTACAAAAAACAAAATTTTTATCCTCTACACATTTATCTATATATTTTTGAATATTATTCTGATAATATAGACTAACCTGTAAAGATTTACCAAAAAGTACTCCTTTAATTATATTTCTACAAATTTCCCACTTTTTTAAATGAAATATTGTATACTCTTTGGTATACCTTTTCATAAAATCATGTACTTCTTTGGTAGGCTCTTCAATACAAATAATAATTGCATGGACATTATATCTTGAACTTAGAATTTTTAAATGATTATTAATCATTTGTCTATCACCAGCAAACTCTGGAAGTGGAAGTTGAGAAAATAATGCTACGATTTCTTCATTTTGAGCCATACCCTAATTATCTTTTACTAGATTAAATTTAAACTTATAGAACCTCTTCGAATATGGATTTTAATTTTAATCCAGCTACTTCCCAATTTAATCTCGTTTTATATTCATTAAATGAAGACAATGCCATTTGTCTGTAAAGGGCTTTATCCAAAAAAACTGATTGAATATATTCTGCATAAATATTTGCATCATCAGTTAAAGCAAAAGTTTTTCCGTTAATCCCCTCTCTTATAATAGTAGGTATCCCTCCAACATTTGTAGTAATTGCAGGCAAACCAAAAGAATTAGCTTCAGGAAAAACCACCCCGTAACATTCTGCTAATGTTGGTAACAAGAAAAAATTAGCCATTGAAAATAATTGTTCAATCTTAGTACGCTCTTGAATATTAGCCTTACTTAAAAACCCATGATTTATTACAAATTCTGGAAGCGTTTTTAATGGTAAATCTTTAATACCTACTATGTGGAGGTAAGTTTTTATACCATTTTTATTTAGTAATTCAGCCACTTTAATTGCCATATCCCCCCCTTTCCTATACCAATTTACTCCTACAAATAAAAGATGGCATTCATTTGTGGAGCGTATGGAGACTAGTTCCTTTATATCATTTAAGGTTCTATCACATTTAATGTTCGCTCCAAAAGGAACAACCCTCACTTTACTTGGATTGATGTTATAATTATCTATTGCAGTTTTGGCAGCCCAATCTGAAGCATAAATTGCAACGTTAGCAGTATCTAAAGCTGTTTGTTCTACCATATTTCCATTTTGAATTGTTTGTTTACAAAGCCCCGAATAGTCATCGTAATAGCCTAACATTCCTGCAAAAGTTGCATCGGTATAAAATATTTTAGGTAGTTTAGTTTCTAATAAAGCAATCGGTGCAGAATCAGGTGAAAATACTAAATTACAATTTGACTTTAAGGAACTTGATATTATTTTAGCATAATGCTTTAGGTAATAAGGATCTTTTCTATAATCAAAATTTCCTAAATTAAGTTTATTATAAATTAACTTTTTTACTTGCATGCCTAACCTTAGATACTTAAGATTTTGATCTAAATTACCTATATAATCAATCTTTACATTTTGACTTTCAATAGAACTAGCTATATTAAAACCTAAACCCGACCAGCTATGTAAATCTTTTGGGTTATAAATGGTGGTATAAGCAATATTCATAATTTATGTTCAAATTGGTGAAGGTTAAAAACAGTCTCAAAATTATTGTCAGCCTCATTCAAATAAGATTTGTACCATTTATTTAACGCGCTATTTTGTATGTTTCTAATAGAAATATCCGATAACCTATTTAATTGATTACAGAATTCAAATTCATCATTTGCTACTGGTAAAAAATTTAAATAATTATAACCTTTAAGACTATGATTGGTTACGACCATAGGTATACCATAAGAAGATGCTTCTATAATTTTCATATTTACGCCTAGCCCTAAAAAAATAGGAGAAACAAATATATCGGACTCTAAATAAAAGGGTTCTACAGAAGGAACATCAAAATGACCAGTTATCCTTTTATTATTTCCTATTTTGGTTATAAATTGTTCACTAGGACTTTTTCCTACAACTGTAAGTTTAAATTTATCATCTAATAATGGTAGCACATTATCTATAAACCAACTTATTCCTTCTATATTTGGATACCATTCTAAACTACCTACAAATAATAATCTGATAATATTATTGGCTACCACTTGATAATTAGAATGATTGAATGTGATATTTCTATACTGCCAAACTACTGCTGTTGATAGATTATATTTTGTAGCATCTTGCTCATTAAGATAAACAACCTTTTGCATTACACTGTTTGCCTTCCTATTAAATGAATCGGCAAAATTTACCTGCAATTTTAGAACTTGGTACAAAATTTTTGGGTACAGCTTAATTTTTTCTTCATAAATACCAGGTTCATAATTATGTTCTAATAAAATATTATATAAAGTATTTTTTGAAAAATAAGACGTTGAACGAACATGATCCCATATAATTTTATCTGGCTTTATTGCTTTAATAATATTTGAAACTTTTAAAGTTATTTCATTCCGTTTTTTTCTTCTTACAAGCATAAATGCATCTTTGTAGCAGTATGAAAGAAAAAATGCAAGTGGAGTGGGAAAATAGTTTTCTTTAATTAAGTACAAAGATTTGCAAAAAGTTTCCAAATAAGATATTTCCTCTTCCGAATAATCGTTTTCATTAATAATATTTATAAAATAAACATCAACAGTTTCGTTAAGCTTTTTTAATAATCCCCAAGAAATAAGCCTATCTCCACCATGGTTTGGAAAAAGATTACATGCGGTAATCAAAATTATTTTGGCTTTATTTTCAATCATGCTAACATTAATTATAAAAGTGTTTTAGAAAGCTGATTGCTAATTACACGTTCATTTGTTTCGTTTTCAACAATTATGGACAATAAAATAAATGGAATTAAAAAGATATAAGAAGTTTCAAATCCACTTCCAAATATAAAATCAAGTACAAAAAATGTTCCAACAAATAAAAGTGTAGTTTTTGCAAGAGGGCTAATCATACACTTTAAAGTATCAAAATAATATTTAAAAATAAAATAGAAAAAAATCACTGCGCTAAAACCATTTAACATCAATTCGTGTGGAATGCCAGATTTAACACCAAGATTCTCACCAGTATTAACCATATCAACCAATTCATTATCAAGTAATGGAAGACCAATAAAGGAGGAAAGTTGTTTGTTGGTAGGAATTAACATTTTAGGAAAATATTGTAAATAAGTTCCATACCCTTCACCAATTGGAAATATAAAGAGGCTTTTAAATCCAACAATCAAGGTTGTTGTTCTAGTACTAAAGCTACTAAACTCATCAATATCTACTAAAATTCTTGGTACAACATTTTGTATGAAAAAATATGCTAATGGTACAAATAGAACTAGCATAATTACAGCAAACTTCCATGTAAAATTCTTTCTAAAAACCCATAAAAAAGATATCCCTAAAAAAAGCAAACCACCCCCAGAAGAAATCCCTAATAAGATTACAAGGCTTAAAATTGTAATAAGTGATGTAATTAATTTGTTACGTTTAAGGTAAAAACGTAAAACCAAATGGGATATAGCTACTGTTGTATATAAAACAATACAAGATGAAGGTTCGCTAGCTGTTAGAACCAATCTAGTTTTATATTCAGCTACAATGGTAAAGTGTATTGCCGCTATTGGATATGGAATAAAAAATTCAATTAAACCATACGAAGTAAGAAAAAGCCAAATAACCCCCAATATGTTGCAAACTGATGTTAAAGAAATTTTCCTAACTAAAATTGATAAATTGTAAGCAGTAAAGAAATAGGTTAAATTATAAGATGCTGCCTTAATTAATTTAATTGGAAAAAATTCGTTATAGACATTAAAACTACCATTAGTAACAAAAAGCACTGTTATAGCAAGCATAATCAAAGAGGTAATTATTGTAATTACCATATAAACTGCGTAATATTTTGAGATGATATAGTACTCTAATTTCCTTAAGTTTAATATTAAAAATAAAGTAATTACTGGTGCTATTAGAAAATTAGGACATTTAGCAATTGATCCAAAAATATTTACGAGGGGTAAGTCTTCAAAAATTAAAGGAAATACACTAATAAAAAAGATGAATTTATATAGAAATAAATTATTTGTATTACTCATTATTAGGACTTAAATAAAGGTAGACTTAGAATAAACAAATAAAATTAAATAAATTATCTATAAGAAGATAACTCCATTGAGTACCCCTCTTTTACTGCATTAAAAACTTTTACTATCACTGATGCACGACCAGCTTTTTTACCAAAATAAATAGCTGCAATAATTGTAAATAACTGAGCAGTATAAAAAAATGGAAACTTAAAGAACTTTCGTATAAAATATATTTTATTCCTAGTATTAAATCTTAACCCAAAGTCTGATTCCATGCCTCCAGTAGAAGTACTAACTTTATGGTATAAACTTAATGTAGGTTCGTACCAAATTTCATATCCTTTTATCAATGCCCGGTAAACAAAGTCTACGTCATCTACATAAACAAAATACTTCTCGTCCATCAAGCCTATATTATTGAACACTTCCCCTCGGACATATAAAAAACAAGTTGGAGCATAATTTGTAAATCCCGCTATATTTAACTCTTTCGTATCCTCTGAATATCCAAAATGATACACTGTTCCCTTCCATTTAACAAGTTTACCACCAGCATACCAAAGTATTTTGTTATTATGATAATAAATCTTAGGGGCAATGATTGGCTTATTTTGATCTTGGGAAAGTGAAACCAGTGATTCAAATAAACTAGGCTTATTGAAACAAATATCATTATTTAAAATTATGATGTCCTCACAACCTAATTTATTAGCAGTATTTATTCCAACATTGTTTCCGGCAGCTATACCTACGTTTGAATTCATAGGAGTATAACTTATTTTTAAGGCATACTTTTTTGCAAGATTATCTACTATAGATTTAGTTACCTCTGTAGGAGTATTATCAATTAATACAAGAACAAATTCTTTATACGTTTGAATAGAGAGACTTTCAAAAAAATCTGGAAGCACTTCATCCGAATTAAATAAGACAGTAACAAGACCCAATTTTTTCATCATTTAAACAATCCTTTTTGTTTCATTTCTAAAATTGATTCATCATACTTATCTTTTATTTCTGCTTGCTGATTTACCCAGTTCACAAATAATTGACACCCACTTTTAAAATCAATTGTTGGCTTAAATCCTAAAAGATTGGTTATTTTACTAATGTCTGCATAATTGTGCCTTATATCGCCTAACCGATAATTACCACTTATTGTAGTAGTTGCCTCAATTGAAAATTCATTTACTAAATTTTTAACTACTTCATTTACAGTTATTGGTAAACCCGTACCAACGTTGAATATCTGATTATTTGCTTTCTCATTTTCAATACACAAAACTGTCGCATTAACAACATCATCTATGTAAACAAAATCTCTACTTTCTAAACCATCTTCAAAAATGTTTATTGGTAATTTATTTCTAATTCTAGTTGAGAAGATTGATAAAATTCCTGTGTAAGGATTAGAAAGCGATTGACCTGCCCCATATACATTTTGATATCTTAAAGAAACTGGCGCAATGTTAATAGTAGGGCAAACGGTCATTATTAGTTGTTCCTGTACCTGTTTTGTTATGCCATAAACAGAAGAAGGATGTATTTTAGATTCCTCATCTGTAGCCATTACGGTTAACGCCGAACTATTGGGAAAAGTAACTTCAAAATAACCATTCTTCATATCCCTATCTTTCCGATTAGTTGGATACACTATTCCATGTTCATTACTTAAATATTTTCCTTCACCATACAAAGCCCTGCTTGATGCAATAATAACCTTATGGACTTTATTATTATTATTTGTCAATATATCAAGGAGGATTGAGGTACCCTGAATGTTAGTGTTTGTATATTGATCAATTCTGTACATTGACTGGCCAGTACCAGTTTCTGCGGCAAGATGTACTACAATGTTTTGGTCTATTAATGCATTGGTAAGTACATCTCTATTCGTTACATCACCAAAAATAAATTTTACTTTATCCTTTATTGAAATATATAAAGGAGATGAAACTTCTGGATTATCTCCATGAATTTGAGGAAGTAAATTATCTACTATTGTCACGTTATATCCTTTACTCAATAGTTTTAAAGCTAGATTAGAACCAATAAAGCCAGCACCACCCGTTATTAATATTTTATTCATCTATAAACTCTCCTTTTGAATTGGTTTTCCGCCAAATTTTAGTTTCGAAATCATATCTTTTTACAATTTTTGCAGGGGCTCCTACTGCAACACAATAATCTGGTATTGAAGTGGTTACAACACTATTTGCCCCTATAACACTATGTTTACCAACACTTGCCCCAAGTACACAAACATTTATACCTAACCAAGCACTTTCGCCAATTCTTACTGAATTGGTTAACACAACTTCTTGTTTAAATACAGGAATATTTATGTCCTTATAACTGTGCGTATTGTCTGATATATAGACATTTTTAGCTGTGAAAACATTTTTTTCTAATATCACTTCTTTAATGCAGTAAATTTCATTGTAATCACCCAAAGTACACCCATCCGAAATAACAAGATTAGGATCTGCATTTATATGCTTAGTTGCAGCAAGCCAAGCCGAAAAACCAATTATAACATTATCACCTATAATAATATTTTCAGGATACTCTAACCTTAAAACTGATAAAATTTTTGACCTTTTTCCTATCCTTTTAAAAATCAATTTGTATAAAGGATACTCTAAAAGGTAATACTTAAGATATAAATACTTGTAAGTTAATTCGTTTAAAAAGTTCATTTATGCGACAATCTACTTTTTTGAATAAATCAATTGTAATAATATTTCCTTTTTTAGAAATAAAACCAACAACATTACAGAAGTAAATGTAATAGAAGCTAAAAAAATTGATTTACTTATTTCCAATCCCATAAAGCTGGATGCTTCTAAAAAGGTTAAACATATTACAGTTACTGCAATTACTAATACTATATCTTTTTTTGGAAAGGACTCTTTAAATTTAATCTTGTGAACCTTTTGATATAAAAAAATAGTAGTTAGCGAACCCGCTGTAATTGATAGCGCCCAGGACCAAATAACGCCATAATTAGTTACAAATCTACCAAGCAAAAAACCCATTATTACGTTTATAACTGCCATAGAAATATGAACAATCAAAACAAAATTTAACTTTCCTTCACCCAAACAACCAAAATAAGCAGGTCCAGAAATTATATTAACAAACATACTTACACCCAAAAGGTAAATTGATATTGTAAATGCTGGCTCTATATGACCAATCCAATAAAAACTGATGGTTGTTGCAAATAATACGATAAAACTAATAAGTGGCAAAGCAACTAATAAAATTAATGAGAGCGATTTAGCGTAAATATCCTTTAATGCATCTCTATTGTTTTTATTAGCAGCAGCAACAATTGGTATTACTATTTGATTGGCATTAACTATTAAGCCTCTAATTTGCCATACCAATCTTGATGCCATTTCATAAAAGCCAAGAACTTGTAATCCTCCAAATTTCCCTATTAGAGTTTTAGTAATAGGATCATATAACATTTGACTTATAGAAATAAATTGAAATTTTATACCATAATTAAAAATCGATTTAAAAATATTTTTATTCCATTTCCAACTATTCAATAAACTAAATCCTACTAGCTTTAGACTTGAAAAAAAGCAGAACAAGAATACAAATAAAGATTGCAAAATTTGAGCATATACTACCGCTTTTAATCCATATTTATCAATTAAAAGCCAACTAAAAAATAAAAAAATTAAACTTCCAATTGAATAAATAATATTCCTCAAATAATTTTTTTGAAAGCCTTCTAATACAGAAACAAAAACACCACCACAACCATTAATGAAAAGACAAAAAAGAGAATATGGTAACAACTCCTTTCCTAAACCTAAATATTGAGAGGGAATTACAATTTTTAAAATAAAGGATGATAAAAGACTAACTATTACTATTACAGAAGAATAAAATATTAATAACGTTATTAATGAAGTGAAAACTAACTCTTGTAAGTTGTTGTTATTGTTGTTTTTATCTGTATTATACTCTGCAACAAACTTTACTAACCCAGATGTAATTCCAAAATTTGCAAGGTTAGCAATAGAAGAAGTTGTAACGATTAAAGACCAAACACCAAGCATTGAAGCCCCTACTTTGTTTAATAATAGTTTGTATAAAAAAAAATACAATAAGCTAGTAATTACTACTTGTGCTACTGTACTCAATGCATTTAAAAACACTCTTTTCTTATCAATCATTTATTGCTTTTAAGGGTAAAACTGAGCTTAATTAGGCTTTTGGTTACTAAATTTAATGTATGCTATTCCTGTAGAAATAATAAATCCTATGAACCCGAATAAAATTGCTCCTAATAATCTTCCTAATTTCTTTTTTTCTAAGGGTAAAGTTGGCGTATCTATCATTTGAATAGAGGGTATCTCCTTTCGCAAAGTCATTTTACCTAATTCCAAGTTCTTTAATAATTCTGCATATACAGATCCATTAACTTGTATATCCACTTGCTTTCTCAATCCTGGAGCCCTAGATATTTGTCTTAAGGGGTTAATATTTAAATCGTTGGATTCCGCATTTTTGTAAATATTACCTGTTAATTGCCCATTAACTGAATCAACTTGATGTTGGAGAATTTCTACATTTTGTCTAGACTTTTTTGTTTTATAATCAATAAAATAAGTTATACCATTTTCTAGTAGTTTATCGAGAAATACTTTTGAAAAGAACTCATCATTTGATTGAAAAGAGGCATCTACAAAATTTAACTTTTTATCTTTCTTTTCAATTACAATTCGCTTTTGAATTCCTTTAGTAATAACCTTTAGAATACTGTCTCTTAACCTATTAGACTCCAATGGCCATTTACTAAAATGAATCTCTTTCAACCCTACTTTCTCATCAAGACTCTTCCTTAAACCCGTACTATTAATATAAATATCTATAAGTATTTGCTCTTTACCATTGAAATTGACTGATGACAATAGTGTTTTTTCAATTATTAAATTACTTTTAAATAATTCAATTAGATTTTCCCCAGCAAAAACACTACTTCCTCCTGCTAAATCTAATCCAAACTGACTTGCTAGTCCTGAAATAGAACCAATTTTAGAACTTTCGTCAGATTCTATTACAAACCTAGATTCTGCTACATAAACTGGCTTTTGAAAAAGTGCGTATAAGAAACCTAAAACACAAAATATCAAAGAAATACATAGGATAAAAATCCAACTTGATTTAATAAACTTTTTAATCCATTGAAATTTTAGAGCAAAATCATTCATTGAAATTTCCTCACTTTCATTTGAGCCCATGTAAAAAATTTAATTAATACTTTAAATAAACACTAAATTACACTCTTAATAACCCTTCAATATTTTGATCATCTTACGCAATTTATAGTAACGCTTTATGAATATTCTCTACTTTCTAAATACAGCTATTAGTACACTTGCCATTGACGCCAATGCACTTGTAAGACCAATTAATTCTGGTAAAGAAATAGAGTTTGATTTTTTCTCAATTTTTCTAGGCACTAAAATTTCAGCACCAGGTGTTATTCTGGGGTATTTTCTAAAAAATACAAAATGTTTTATTCTACTAGCATCTCCATTAGCATATAAAACGTAGACTTTTCTTTCTCTTGCGTTATCAGTATAACCTCCTGCCTTATTAATGTAGTATCTTAAAGATTCACCTGTTCTATACACCACTTCAGAAGGTACCATTACCTCCCCATTTACTTTAATTTCATTTTTACGTTTGGGTATACTTAATACATCGCCTTCTTGCAATAATATATCATCTAACCCATAAGGCTCTTTTATTATCTTGTTTAAATCTAACCCCACTTTTATGGTTGGTCTGCTATAAGTTTCTTCTAAAGTATTAGTAGAATCTTTTATTTGCTCCTTTATTCTTCTAACCTTTTCTTGCCCAATATCAAGGTTTTTTTGTACATTGTTGTTTACTCGTATTAAGCTAGCCGCTTCGATAAAAGCCTCTTCGGTAATACCACCTGCACGTTTTAAAACATTACTAACACGTTCATCTTTTTCCTCTAATACATAATTACCTGGGTACTTTACTTCTCCTTCTACTTTTACAGTAACTTGTTCTTTATAATCTTTCTTTTTTCTTACAGCTATTACATCCCATGGTTGTAAAATAACTTCGCTTGTTGTAAGGCTTAATTCTTTTTGAGTTGATACATCCAAAATCGTAGCCATTTCATTCTTCCTTACATTATCATCACTCTTTACTCTACGAGCAATTTCAATATGACTTGTGGCAGAAGCATCTGTTAACCCCTCGGCTAAAAACAATAAATCATTTAAGGTAATACCCTGAAAATAAGGGTAAATGCCTGGTTTCTTTACCTCACCTTCTAGTGTTATGGTATATTTCTGTTTATACTCCGAAGCATCGCCTATTATTACTTCATCATTTTTTATTAATGATATATCCTCTACCCTTTTTGCAACAATATCCTTTACACTAAAAGGGATGGTCATTTTAGTTAAATCGGTATCATTTGTTCTTATAACAATGCCACGTTCAATAAAAGCTTCCTGCTTTAAGCCATCAGCTTTTTTTATTAATTGCGAAAGGGTTAAACCACTTTGTAATTCATAACTACCTGGTCTATACACTGCTCCAGAAATATTTACCCTATTAATAAATCTATCAAGAATTTTTGAAACAATTATCGAATCACCTTTAAGTGGTTTGTACGTTAAAAACTCCCCTTTAAGCACATCTTTAATACTGCGCTCCTTATCGGTAACTTGTTTTATTTGAATAGTGGCTGTGTAGGCTTCACTTGTAAAACCACCACTAAAGTCTATTAAGTTTTGTAGATTATCCGTAGGCAAAATCTCAAATATTCCCTCTCTTTTAATTTCTCCTTGCAAGTTAACTTGAACTTTAGCCGGAGGAACCCTTATAACATCTTGATCCATTAATCGAACATTATTGCTTTGGTCACCCTTTAACAAAAAGTCGTAAGCATCTAGTTTAGTAATTAATTTATTGTTACGTATTAATTCAATTTGTCTAAATGTACCTTTATTAGTGGGCCCACCTGCAGCATACAAAGCATTAAAAAGCGTAGATAATGAAGATATATTAAATGAACCCGGCTTTTTAACCTCCCCAATTACCGTTACTTTCATGCTTCGTATTTTGCCTACACTTACTTGCAATTGCGTTTTACCGTTGCTTAGGCTTGCATAACCACTATGCACCATTTTATCTTTTATTCTTTTAGAGGCCTGCTCAACCGAAATGCCTGTAAGTGGGATAATTCCTACAAAAGGAATATTTATACTTCCTTCGGGAGATACTGTTAAATGATAGTTGGCCTCCTGATATCCAAACACATCTATAATCACTTCATCATCTGGCCCTAAAGTATAATTTTTAGGCGTTGGAATCCTTAGGTTAGGTTCAAATATGGGTGTTGGATTATTAAATAATTCGCTACCAAAAACAGTATATTTTACTTCTTTATCATTAGAAGGGATAAAAGAATTATTAGTGGAATCGTTAATTCTATTGATTGTTTTGCTTATTACACTCGAATTTTTATTAAACCCACTATTAGCTGTAGCAAGCCTAGCCCTTAATTTAGTTAATTCTGATGAGGGAAGCCCCCTTTGCAAAGCCAATTGTTCGGCCTGAGTTTCTGAAAGCCCACTTTGTTGTAATTGATTTTTAAATTTTGTGATGTCATCATCCGATAAGTCATCTACCCTAAAAGAACTTAAGTCTTTACTTTTTAAAATATCCTGTGCCTTACCTTGCTTTACAGAAACAAACAATAAAAAACAAAAAAATAAAATTCTGTATAAAAACACTTTACTCATTATCTACGATATAAATACACACTTTTAATTAACAACAACAAACTGGTGCAGCTTCCTCAAGGGCTTTAAGAACAATGTATACCATTTGGGCTTTAGTTCATTAATTTTCCAAGCCTTTCTATCTTCAACATTAGCTTTGATACGATTAAGAATAGAAATGTTGCTTTGCCCACCTGCCCTCATGTGCACCATTACTCTAGGTATATAAGCAATTGAAACATTATGTTTATATAAGAATCTTAACATTAACTCGTAGTCTGCTGCACCCCACAAAGAAATATTAAATAATCCATACTTTTCGTATAACTCTTTTTTTACAAAGAAAGTGGGATGCGGTGGCATCCATCCTTTTAAAAAATTATTTTTCGAATACGCACCAGAAACCCATTTTCTGATAGGTTTTAAAACATTATTGGCATCAACATAATCTAAATCTCCATAAACTGCATCTACCTCATTTACAAGAAAATTAGACACTATTTCCTCAATAATCCTTTCATCAGGATAAAAATCATCCGAATTCAGTATACCAATTATATCGCCCGATGCAAGCAATATACCTTTATTCATAGCATCGTAAATGCCCTTATCTCTTTCACTATGAATTATTCCTTTAAAATTTGTTGATTCAATTAATTGTAGGGTATTATCTGTGGACACCCCATCTATAATAATGTGTTCAATATCTTGATAGGTTTGACTATTTACAGAATTAAGCGTGTGTACTATGGTAGCTGAACTATTATAAGTTGCGGTTATGATGGTTACCTTGGGAAAAGATTTGTTCAAAATAAATTTCTACGATTATTTAATTACTCTTTGCTTAAGTTTTTCAGATGGATTACCCTTGTAAATAAAGTAAGGTTCCAAATCTTTTGTTGCCACCGAATTAACTGTTAAAACTGAATGACTCTTACAAGTTACTCCTGGGCATACAACAGATTTTGCCCCTAACCATACACCATCTTCTAATATTATTTGCCCAATCATTAAATCGAATGTTGATTTGGTATAATTATGATTACCCGTAAGTAACATTACACCTTGAGATAAACATACGTTGTCACCAATAGTTACGTTGGATAAATTATCAATCCAAACATTCTCTCCAATCCAAACATTATTGCCAACCTGTAGAAACCAAGGGTATTTTATATTCACCGAAGGTTTTATTACTACCCCACTACCAATTTTAGCGCCGAAGCCCCTTAATAAAAAAATCTTAACGCCATTTAAAAGTGCGAATCCATTGTTAAAAAAAATAGTATTAATCCCAATCCAAAGCATCCTTTTAATTGCTCCACCTGGTTTATACCATGAATTATCGTACTTACCTAAATTTGTTTCCAACTGTTTGTTTCTTTTTTATTTCATCAATTTTTATATCTACTAATAATCTAAACCAAAAGGCTTGTAAAAAATGAAAAACAAATCCTGTCTTACCATCTAATATGCCTAATTGAAAAAAATATCGATGAACGAAATATATAAAAGGGCGAATGTACAAGGGCATTTTCCACCATATTCTTTTTAAAAATGCTTTCTTTTCATCAGGGCTTCCTAAAAGATTAGGCTTTAATGTTTGTGTTCTCAATTGTTGTAAACGCTCCCATTCCTCTTCAGCTACTTGGTCGCTATATTTATTATGTTTATTTATCCAAAAGGAAATTTCATTCTCTTTCAAATTCTCCTCTTCAATAAACCCATTCTTCCAAATGATTGTTTTTCCGGGAACAATAAACCTATGATCCATATTCTCATTTAAATCGGAATAACCAATACCGTATTTAAACATTTTTAAAAGATAAACAGGAAAATAGCCTCCATGTTGTAACCACTTTCCTTTAAAGAAATTTTTTCTATTAAAATATATACCATTTACATCCTTATAATCTTCGGGCTTAAACGCTTGGAGTAGCTTTAGAAGTTGAGGAGTCACCATTTGATCTGCATCTAAACAAATTACCCAAGGCGTAGTAATATCAAAACATTTTAAGGCATAATCCCATTGCTTAGGATGATTAATGAATTGATTAGTTTTTATAATGCAACCATTACGCTCTGCTATTTCAATTGTTTTATCCGAACTTCCAGAATCAAGTAAGAATATGGACGCATTCAGTTGACTAATGGAATCTAGAAGTCTTGGCAAATGAATTTCCTCGTTATAGGAAATTATAATAAAACTATAGTATTGATTTTGCAATTAGTTTAAGTTTAAAAATTGTTTGTACGCAACAAGATATTTTTCTGCAATTGTTACATTATCAAAATCACTTACAATCTTTTGATGTGTGGGTAATGCCTTAGCCTGCCATTCCGATTTATTATGAACATAGTCTTGTACCGATTTTACTATATCATCAGGTTTTGTATCTATTACCCAACCTAGATTGTTCTTTAGCACATAATCGGACAACCCTACATATTTAGAAACAATAACAGGACGTCCAACATATAAAGTTTCTAAAATAATATTAGCAAAATTTTCGTTATATGAGGGTAACACCAAAATATTGGCATTTAAAAGGTTATTAAATTTTTCATTCCATTCAATATTCCCCAACCAAAATATTAAGTGGTCTATTTTGAGCATAGAGGCTAGTAATTTAAGTTCCGATATATAGACGGGTTCACCTCCCCCTACAATAGTTAATTGAATATTTAAGTTTAATTCTATCAAAATTTTTAAAGCCTCCAATAACAACTCAATTCCTTTTTTGGGATCAATTCTGGATATAAAAATTAGTTTAATAACATGATTCGTCGAAAAAATTTCAATTTTTGAAACTTCTATCTCTGGAAATTTAAGCAAATTAGGAAGGGTGAAAATTTGCTTGGTTTGGTTGAATAAGGTCTTTATTTCACCTTCTTCTGATAAAGAGGTTGCATGAAATATTTGCTTTGATAGTATAGGGACAGATAAAAAATCGAAAAATATTTTTTTCTTTAAAGCGTTTTTATTGTGTTCAAAAGAATAGGTGGACAACATGCCTCTGGGAGAAATTATGAACTTAACTTTTTTAAAGTACAGTATTAATGCACTTCCCATCATTAATACACTCCACCAACTATGCAAATGAATCACCTCATACCTATTAGCATTTTTTAATAAATTTATCCAAAGCTTAGGTGAAATGTGTGAGTGATCTTTTGTAATTCTAGGGAAATAGACCACATTTACTCCATTAACCAAATTAGACTTGCACAACTCAACTTCTAAATTGGATTTACCATTTGCATTGGTGGTAAAAACAGTTACTTCATTTAATAAAGAGGCCTGTACTTCACACAATGCACTAACCGAATAAATAGGCCCCCCATAAACATAAGCAGGTTTATATGACGGTGTTATGTGCAATATTCTCATCGTCATAAATTTTATCTAAAAGCCCATACCTATACAAAATATTTCTAATAACCCACATTGTAAAAAGAGAATAAAGTACACTATTCAATATAAACTCAAAAGAAAGCCCCCGCCAGAAAATTTGAAACATTCCATTAAAAAATATTGTTGTGCCGAGTGTATAACCACCAAACCATCGCTCAGCTAAGTCACAAATAAATTGACAAGAAAAACCATAAATAAATAGGCTTATCATTACACCAAGTTCGCCTAAACTTAAGTAACCATCAACTATATACATAGGCTTTGCCGAGACCTTCGAAATATTATTAACCACCCCTGCATCAAAAACCCGCTGCATTACTAATATTTCCGTAATAGGCTTATCTGGAAAGAAAATTCTTGGCAAAAGTGAAAGCAAAGATTGTTCAACAATTTTTGTATTATAAAAAGGAACCTTTTCGGGGGTTGTACTAACATATTTTGTAAACATTCCTATTTCGGAAAGCCTCCCTACTAAAAAGGCCCAGTTACTTTCTTTATTTTCTAAAGCTGCATCTATCGCTTTATCCCTAATCTCGGTTACGTTTAGACCATCACTATTCCCTGAAAGTTGCCTAAAGGTTGAAACATAAGCAGGTATTAAGAAAAAGCTAACATATAAAAAAGGAAGAGATAAATATAAAATTAGCTTCCTGTAATAGGGATATAAAAAAATACCCAACAACAATAAACTTACGATTAAAGGTTCTTTAAACCCAGCAAGCATATTTTGAAGAAAATTAAAACCATAAAATAGAGACGAAATCCAAATTTTGGTATTATTTTTTGATATGATGGAATTACTTAATAAATAGGTACCACAAAAAAAGCTAAGACCCGTCATTTGTTGTGTTATCTGACTCATTCCAGGAATAAACTTCATTAAGATAGATACTACAAACGCCGATGCAGTAAGGAGCATTAAAAAATCATCCCAACTAACTTTATCTGTAAGCCTATATAATATTTTTTTCTCCCCAATCGGTTTGTAATATAATCCTATCAATAAAAAAATGTGCCCTAAAAGATAATATCGCTGACAAGTAGCAATAAGCTTAACTTTTTCATAATCTACCAAAAAATTGGGTTGCCAAGCAAACTCATTCATTCCCAAAGCTTCCAGAAAGAAAAAAATAGATGAACAAAAATTAAATCCACAAAATATTGTTTGAATCAAAAAAAGTGGACGCATTATTTGTTGGATGAACGACAAATCTTTTGGGAGCGGTTTTATGTAACCAGTAATAGATAAATACAATAGAAAAAAACTTCCAATCCAAGCTGATAAATAAGAATAAACAGGATCCCCGATTAGGAAAAGGGAAATTCCTAAGGGTAGAAAAAGAGTAAAATATTTAGTATCTTTCATTTATAACACTAATTTAAAGGTTTGGCATGATAAGAAAGAATGATTGATTAGCCTCATAAAAAAAAGTCTTGTCATTTAAATTTTTGCTACCAATTCATTTTTAAAAGAAACGTCTTTAAATTCATTTAACATTAATTGAGAGGAGATAGTTTGAGCATAACTTTCAATTAATTTTTTACTATTCTCTCCCATTTGCTTTAAATCGACTTTTGATGGAAGATTTTCAATGATGGAGGTTAATTGCCTTTCATTTCCACTTTTAAAAATCCACCCATTTTTTTTATCAATTACCAAATCTTTGCTGCAACCTACTTTATTACTTACAATAATTGCTTTTCCAGAAGCCATTGCCTCATTTACTGCTAATCCCCATGTTTCATTGGGACCTTGAGAAGGCAGACAGAATATATCGCAAGCTTGGTACCAAATTGGCATCATCGATTGATTTTGAAAATCTACAAAATGAAGATAACTTCCTTTAGTAGATTGATTTGCCAATTCTTTTAATTTTTGTTCTTCTTGTCCATTTCCAACAAAAACTAAATGAACATTTTGTATCAAAGCATTTAAAAAAGCTTGTAATAAAATTAAAGGATTTTTTTTACTTTCAAATTTACCAGCGAACAGTATAAGGATATCTTCATTTGAAATTAAAAGAGAACTTCTTATATCATTCGCCTTTTTACTATAATCAATCTCAAATCTCTTATTATCAATAGAGTGAGGTGAAAATATTAATTGTGATTCTTTTAGAAGTGCCCATTTAAAATATAATTTAGACTCTATTCCTACATAAAATACTTTGTTTACATGACTGTAGATATAAATTAAAAGGATGCGTCTAGTCAAAGATTTTAACCTTCCTAAAAAACTAGTTGTCCCATTATCTAATAAAGTAGAATCACCCCTAAAATAAATAGGAATTTTACCTTTAAAGTACCTCATTACTTTTAAATGGCTTTGATACCCCCAACCTATAACCATTATTTCGCTTGGATGATAGTTGAGTAAATCGTTTATTAGCGTTGGGTTTTTTATACCTTTAAAATGATGACTCCCAGGTTCTTTAGATGTATTTTCAACGAATTCAAAATTATATCCCTCCAATAAAGGAATGTCCCATTCAACTACTTTTCCAAATCCTGGATCATATTTTTCAAGAGCATTTTTACCCCATGTATAAAACACTTTCAACTCAATTTCACTAGAAAGTAGCTTAAATAAAGGCGCATAATATTGAATAGGGTGCGTTGTAACGATTGCTATCTTCTTTGCAATTAACATACTACCTTGTTAAATAATTCTACTTGTTTCTTTGTCATTTCCTTAGCACTATACTTGTCAAAAACATCCCATAAAGTGTTATTTACATAAGAATTTACCACTATCGATTTCAGCATGAAATTTAAGGTTTCATATACAAATTGCCTATCCTGATCTAATGTACAGACTCGCCCAGCTTTAGTGTCCTCCAAAACATTTATCGCACTACTTGCTTGATGAAAAATACCCATTAAAGGTTTTTTTGCCAATACATAAGGATACAATTTTGAGGCAGTATATGCAGGATCGTCAGACCCTGGAATAAATAATAAATCTGCATTTAACAACAGCGATAATCCTTCAAAGTAAGGAATTCTGTCAGTATGTTCTGTAACAAAATCCAATATCCCTTCTTTTTCTGCAACTGACTCTACTGTTTTTTTTCCTTTCCCCATTGGGGCATAGCTCGTGCCTACAAATACAAACCTAAATTGATTATACAATTCTTGCTGTTGAATAAGCCCAATTTTGAAAGCTGAAAAAATTAAGGAAAGTGCAGGATGCATATCAAAACCGCCCCTACCTACATATATTATATTTTTAATTGGCTTTTTATGTAAATAAATTGATGAACTAATTCTTTTTGCAATATTTAAATCTACATCAAATGCTCCAAAGGTTAGTACTGCACTTGGCTTATTGATTAAACTAGGATATCTTTTATGTAATTCTGTAATATAAGCCGAAGAGACACTTATTAATCCATCGCATTCTTTCATCGCAATAGGCTCCAACCATTTGTTTAAATGATAAGAAAACCAATATTTAGCAGGTCTCTCTGATTTAGGTTTATCTTGATAATAAGTAGAATGCCATGGATCCTGCATATCTATTAGGTAAGGAATTTTAAAACGCCATTTCCAATATCTACCCAAAATCAATACAGGGAACTGTGTAGTTGAAAAATAAATTAGTTGAAAAGAATTTCTCTTTAAGATAGCATTTACTTTTATGAAATAAAAGAATAATGATCGTAAAGCCAATGCCCCTAACCCAATTTTTCTTGTCCATTTAGTGGAAAAGGCATTAACCTTAACAATATCTAATTCATTAGGTAACGAGTTCAACAACATGTTATCCATCCCCCCTTCCACATACTTTTCATCAACACATACTATTGTTGGCTTCCATCCAAAATCATTAAAATACCAAACACTTTGCCTTACCCGGTGCATATCTGCAGCATTTATGGGAGGGAAGTGTGGGGAGATGATGAGTAATTTATTCAATAAGAAATGCTTAATTATTAATTTTCCTAATTTTTGCTTCAGTAATAAAATGAGCCAAATAGGCTACTATGATGCTTACAAAAACACTAAATATAGCCAAATCGAAACTATGAGGTAACTTATTTTGATGATAAGTTAAATAAATACTGATGATAAATGTTTGAATTGGAAAATGAATGATATAAAGTGTATATGAAAATTTACTCAATGCTTTATAAGGAATTATTATATTTTTTAAAGCATTTTTTAAAGTTGATTGTTTATTTTCTAGGATAAAATAAAAAACCGGAATCAAACCTAATCCAAAAATAAAATCACTAAAGTAGTTATTTAACTTTCCCTGAATAATTACACTAATGGGAATAAAAACAAAAAGTAAATTTATAAACCTATAATACTTAACCCTCCCAGAAAAAAGATCAGCTAAATATACTCCAATACTCCATGTTGGTAAGTATAAAAAAGTTTCAATCCAAAAATAACTTCGGTTAAAATTGCAATAAAAAATAACCAGACCAAAAGAAAAAACTAATAGGTAGGATAAATAAACTTTTTTTGCATTAATGAATAGCAATAGCGGATATACTAGATAAATCCACCATTCAACCCTTAAAGACCACAATGGAAAATTATTCCCAACCACAGAAAAATAGGGTAGTGAGATAAAACTAAGGTTTCCTAAAATTGTTACAAGAGAAAGATTATCCGGGTAGTTCTTGTTAAATAATAAAAAAGAGAGAAAGGCCAATAAGACCATCAAAATAATACTAAATATTAATGGAGGATAAATTCGTCTAACTCTATTTTTTAAGTATCTAAAAAAATTAAACTCATAAAAATTTGATTTATTATTAATACCGTGTGCCTGTTTATAGTGTATAACCAGACCAGATAAAACAAAAAATAGAGTTACTGCTTCTGCTCCATATTTAAATATTGAAAAAAAATACAAGCAAACTAAATCAAAATAATTATACAAATGGGGATGTATTAAATATCCAGTATTATAACTTTCCCAACATACAAGTCTTGCATGATGAAATACAATATATAATGATGCAAAGCCTCTTATACCATCTAAAATTTCAAATCTTTCTTGATGCTTTTCCATATTATACTATTGGAAACTAACCACAAAAAATAGTTGGACTGTAAATATTATTTTCTCTTTTAGTTTCATTAATCCCATTTTTTATTAAAATGCCCTCTAGAAAAAAACTTTTCTATTAATATTTATATAAGAGAATGAATAAGTATCTGCTCCCCATTTCCCTAATTTTAAGTTTAGAAGTACCTTCTTATCTTGTTTAAAATTGCTCTTGAAAGACACTTCAGCATTGAATTACAAATAGATTTTCAATTTTATTTTTTTTTAGACTTTTCAAAATCTTAAAAAAAATTTATCTTTAAAAATATTTAACATACCAATGAATTAATATTTTCAAGAAAGTAAAGCTCTTCTTTCTCCCAATTGAATTTCTCCATCGCTAGTCTTGAAGCCTCTTTCTTGAAATCATTTAATATTGCTCGATTCTGAAATAAAAAATTAATTTTAGAAGCTAATTCCTCAATATATCCAATAGAATATATCAGCCCAACTCCTTCATTTTCTTCAATAAATGCTTTTTGTGCTAGTGTATTAGAGGCGACTATTGCCAATCCTGAAAGTAAATAAGAAAAAAGCTTATTTGATAAAGCTATTTTGTTGTTATAACAAAAACCAGGTTCTAGGGCAAGACCAACATCAAACTGTTTGGAGAAAGTAAAAATCTCTTCAGGCAATATGGGTTCGTGGAAAAATAAGTTACCCTTATTATTCTTAATTAGTTCATTAAAATAAGCCTTAATTTCTTCGCTTACTTTACCCAATAAATGTAATTGAATATCGTTGTTATTAAGGGTGTTTAATGCCTCTATAACATCCTCTAATCCGCGGTTTTTACCTATTGTTTGTGAAAACCAAAATAGTTTAATTTGCTTTTCGTTTCTATCATTTACTTCTTGTAAAAACTTTAGCTCAAAAACATTATTAATTACTACAGGTTTTACTTGGGGATATAATTGTTGATACGCTTTTGCGATTAATGGACTTGCAGCGGAAATGTAAGCACAAACCAATAAATATTTATCTTCTAAAAAAGAAACTATTCTATAATTGAAATCAACAAGTGAATCGGAAACTTCTTGTCTATGAAAATCTTCAGCATCAAACCCACATTTTACTTTATGGAGCTTTGACGCTTTTACCACAACAGGCAACGCTGCCAAATTATGCGCAATATAAAAATTGGCTTTGATTGCTTTTGCTTTCTTAAATAATTCTATTGTAGCACGCCCCTTTGCAATTTCGGCAACCCCATATTTAAGTGTTAGCTTATTGGCTATAAAAGTAAATAGCTTAAAACGAATCCTTGTAACGAAATAAATAAATTTATTTTCGTAAGGTGATCCACCTGCTAATATTGGTTTCCATGAAACAGATTTAAACAATTGCTTATCCATTTCCCAAGCCCAATCAGTCCAATAGGAATAAATTACAGTTACTTGATATCCCTCTTTTACTAAGGCATTTGCTTCTTTTACCAATCGAGGATTTACAGAAGGCTGTCCTGACGAGACGAGTACAATCTTTTTCACGCTTACACTAATTTCAAATACTCTTTAGCCACCACATCTACATTAAACCTATCTTTTGCAGCTTCTCTACAAAGTGTACGATTGATTAATGGAATTTTAGCTAAAACCAATATTGCTTCTTCTAAATTATTTACAACATATCCATTTATCCCATCCTGCACTACCTCGGGTACTGAACCTCTGTTATAACCAATTACGGGTGTACCACATGCCATTGCTTCGGCCATTACCATCCCAAAAGGCTCATCCCATTCTATTAACATTAATAATGCAGCGCATTTTCCAATGTATACATTCTTCTCCACGTCATTTAATGGACCAACATAATTAATCTGTAACCCATCTATTTTGGTTTCAATCTCATTTTTAAAATATTCCTGTTCAGCGGCAACATGGGAAATATTACCTGCAATGATTAGTTTTCTTCCAGTTCTATTTGCAATTTCTATAGCATTGTGACAACCTTTTATTTTATCTAACCTACTCAAAAAAATTAATGGGGCATCCACCTCAACAGATTTTTGTAAAGTATATTTATCAAAGTCAATGGCATTATAAACAGTTTTCCAAATACCTGATATATTACCAGTAGATACCAGATAATTGCTACAGCCAGTAAAGATTAAGTTCTTGTTAGGCTTTTCACAAATACTTTTTATGTTTTTGGCTGTTACAACTCTACCATATGTCATTATTTTACTAACCGATTTATTAAGTATAGGAACTAAATATACCAATCTGCCAAAATTGTGTATTAAATCATATTCACTATGATGAATAAATAAGTATTTCCAAGCTAAAAAAACTTCCCAAATGGACTGAAACTTACTTTTGGGCAACCCATTTATACCGAATTTAATTGTCCTTCCAGAACAATAAGAATCAGGTCCTGCCATTATTGTAACCGTATGCCCTAGCTTTATGTATTGTTCCGCAAACATATATACCAATCTTTCGTGCCCCCCATATAGTTTAGGGGGTACTGGTACACCAGGATCCATCAATAGTAATATTCTCATTTTAGTATAAAAAATTTACAATTTCAACATATTTCTCTGCGCATTTTTCCAAAGTCAGATTATCCATTATAAATTTTCTGGGTGAAAATAACTTTGCCTTTACCTTCTCAAAAAAGAAATTAAAGTAACTTTCAAATTCCACATAATCTTTAAACTTCATTCCACATTTTACATCCCAATAAGGAACCGAAGAAACCGTTTCATACATTACCCTATCAGGATAATAGGAAGGGTCTTGCCAATATCCTCCCCTATCCCAAGCAAAAATAGGTACATCGCAAGCCAATACTTGTTGATAGGCCAATCCCTGGGTTTCATGCTCACATAAAAAAATCATGGCTTTACTAACTTTTAATTTTTCTAAAAAATCTTCTTGTTTGTAACTGCCGTATTTAATGATGCTATAAGAAAGGTGTTTACTTTCTAGATATTTTATGATGGGTTGCAATAAGATATTATTAAAATGATCATGTTCCCATCGTATTTTATCATAAAGCAATACATCAAATGTCTTTTCATTTGTAAAGGGTATCCACTTATTGGTATCTATTCCTACAGGCCAAGCTAACACTTTATCCCCATAATAAGGTACACACATTTGCCTCATCCATTCACCTGGTACCAAAATTTTTTTAACATTAGGATATTTTACAAACAAATCCGGACAATCAATAGGATGAGAATATACACCTGCACCGAATAATATAGGATTTTTAGGTATTCTCTTTTCAAATATTAAATGTGGTTTACCTATTACGCAAGCCAACTCGTTAGGGTTATTTTTTATATAATTATAATCATTAAAACGATAATCAACGCCAATTTTATCTAATCCTCGCATGAGTTCTAATGCCACCATCATTACACCGCCTGGTCTAGGTTTTCCTCTTACTATTCTTCTAATCCATTCTCTTGGATATCGGTCATAAGGAAGCCATCGGTCATCCTTTGGTTCTTCATAAAAAATATTTAAACTGTTTTGACTCATTTATTTACTAAATAAATTATTAAAATTCCAATTAACTTAATTCCAAAATCCAAATTTTAATTTCCTTCTGACTGTTAAAATTTTCTCGGTTTTTTCAAAACCCAATATATTATACAAGAAACCAATTCCCCCTTTTTCAGGAATAACAAAGGAAGGATTTAATTCTTTTATCCAATTGTAAACACTAATTGCCTCATTAACATTGGCTTTAGCAATCCAATGAGACAAGTGCCATAAAATATTTGAGACTGCCTTAATTCTTCTATTAGTCAATTGACCACTATTAGCTAATTGGTTAATGGTCTGTTTATAAATGGTCAATATATGAAAATGATAAACCGTTTCTTTAATACCAGAAAGTTTTTGAAGCCTCTCGTTGGTATGCTTCAAATGAAATAAACCATTTTCATTTAAAAAACTTACAGAAGGATTTTTTAATGCTACTTCCAAAATAAATTTTCGATCATCCACAGACCCAAATTCTTGCCTATGGGGAATATCCTTTATAAAGTCCTTTCTAAATAAAAAAGCTGAATAATGGGATCCATTTTCTTCGCCCAACTGTTGGGCAATAAAATCATTGGTCAGTACATTAAGGTTCTCAAATAATACCTCGTCCTTCTCATTTACCACATTTATCCCTGCAACGACTATATCAGCGTTGGTTTTTTCGGCTACATCAAATTGGTTGTCTATACTATTTAGTGGATAGTAGTCATCAGAATCTAGAAACTTTATATACTTTCCTTTTGCAATTTTAAAACCATTGTTAACAGCCCAATCTTTTCCCTGATTCGATTGTGATACAACAACAATTGCATCTTGCAGTTTTAACCATTCACCTGTTCCATCTGTACTCCCATCATCAACAACTATAATCTCTGTAATGCATTTAGTTTCCCTGCAAGATTTAATTGCCTTTGGTAGACTCCAAAGTCTGTTATAAGTAGGTATTATTATTGAAACATCCATATTAGTAGACTAAACTCTTTCTGATTGTGCAACTTTTCTATATCCAAAAACGAAATGATATAGAGGCCTAAAAATATTTTTTGAGGCTTCAACACTCATAAATGGTAAGGAAACGTATAAAAAAGCAATTGCTTTCGAAAAAAAAGCAGATCTATTATTTTGAAATAATTCCTTTAGAATTTTCTTTTCCCTTAGGTAAGGAAATTTATTGGTATGATCTCCTAAAAAATGAACCACTATTGGCGTGCCTATCGTAAATGGCCATAATGGTTGATAATTGGGATGCCTTGGATTATTCTTCAATTTACAATTCCCTTTTAATATATTAATTTGAATCCCAGACTGAAAGTTTACAAATTCTCCCAAAATAGTAGCATCCTCAGTTATCGGAACTTGGTTATATAAAGACATTGCCAAAGCCATCAATAACTCATCATTGGGCTTATTTCTTAACCTAACCAACCCAATTTCATCATATTGAGGCTCTAAAGCTCTAGCTTTCTGGTATACTTGGGATGAAATGTCTCCTTTTTCTATATAGTAAAGCCCCCCATTAAACTTTGGAATTTTAGTTACTCCTATTTTACTGCAAACAGTTTTAACATCCCCAAACCACTCACCTTCGCTAATAAGTGTACCAACCACTGATACCGACTTACCATTCATTTGATCAAAAATGGGTGATAAGGGCTTCACTATTAAACAATCACTATCAATAAACAATGTTTTTTCTGTAGGGGCAATTTTATCTAAATGCAATTTGGGAGAGAACCCTTCACCTAATTCTCCAACTTTAAGTTCAATTACTTTTACCCATTTTAATACATCACTAGCAATTAGGTTTTTATTATCTGTGGCAATATAGAAATCAATTTCTGCATCTTTATTCCAAATATAAAATGAACGAGCAAGTGTAACTGCCATATCAATATATAACTGTTTCCCTACTGCTAATGTTAATACTGATTTCATTATTTTATTTACTTTTAAGCACTACTTTTAGTTGACTTATCCTTGTTATCAATTAGTAATTCTAAGCTTCAATTTTTAATAGTTAACAATTTTCTTGTTTGGTATATTATTATCCATAAAATAAATTGACTTGAATTTAAATAAAGCTTATTGAATATAATTTTCCAATTTATCAAAGTGTTCCCATAATTAATAATCATAAATGCCCAATATTTATCAGAAGAATACCACTTACTATTGGCTAGCTTGATGCATTTTTTAGTTTCTAGATAAACTTTAAATCCTTCAACTAAATGTTTTCCAGATTGGATGGCAATGGAAGATGTTGCGTCTTGATGCCTTCTAAAATAGTTTAGCTTTTTCTGAACAAAGCCTATAGAAGTTTTATGTAAAATTCTATTCCAAAACAACCAATCTCCACTCGACTTCATGGAAAGTAATACTTCATCAAAAACGCCTTTCGTTACCAAATTTCTTTTAAACACAATACTACTAGCATTAAAAAGTGTACATCCTCTCAACATGTGATGAAAGATGAATTCCTTACCTATTATACTTTCTACATCTTTTTCTTTTATCTCCTCATAGCCTAAATAATCACCTTTTTCATCTACAACAACAGTAGCCACTTGAATTAGACCAATTTCTTGATTCGTTTGAAATTTACTCATTACAGATTTTAAAAAATCTTCCTCTGCGTAGTCATCGCTTTCTGCAATCCAGATGAATTGTGCAGATGAAGCTTCAATACCTTTTTGCCACTGTTTAAATGGAGTACCTGAATTAGTAGAATTGTAGATAACTTTATTTAATTTAGGATGTTGGCTATAATTTTCAATGATACCTCTACTGTTGTCTGATGAACAATCATCTAATATGGTTACTTTGAAATCTACATAGGTTTGATTAAAAACGCTTTGAAGACGCTTTGCCAAAAAGTTTTCGTGATTATAGTTGGGTACTATAACATCTACATGATGCACAGGCAATGAATATTAAATGTAAAATTTAAAAAAGTACGTCAAAAAAATGTTGTTACAATAATATATTATCTATTAAACTCAATATTTCTGGAGCTATATTAGTCACATCATAAAGTGAAGCTTTTGCTCTAATTTCACTACTCAGTTTTTCTCTCAACGCTACATTATAATAAAATTCTATAATTTTATTTAACATCGCTACAGTATTTTCGTACTCTACACAAATACCACCATTCTCTTCAAATATTTCAGGAATACCTCCAGCATTTTTAAAGCATATCAATGGAGTGCCTAACATTCCATTTTCTATACAAACCAAAGGAAAAGGATCTTCTCTAGACGTTAAAACGAATAAATCGAAAATTTGATAAAAATCCTGAGGATTTTCTTGTACACCAGTAAACAAAATATTATCTCCAAACCCTTGATTCTTATTTGGTATTTGTAAGTAAAACTGACTCAAGAAAGCTTCATCTTTTTCGCCTACCCAAATAAAATAAATTGGTAAATCTGGATATTTATTGAGAAGGATATTACTAAGATTAATGAAAATATCTGTGCCCTTTCTAAAATTCATTAATCCTGCAGCACCTATTATAAATTTGTTTTGCAAATGATAATTATCAATCATTTGCTTTTTGGTTCTTTTAGGATTTAAAATTTTTTTCTTGTCAACAAATTCATAAATTACTCTACTGTTTTCATTAACATTAATCCCCGTTAGATTTACAAAATCACTTTTACAAGCACTCGAGGCAAATATGTAATAATCAGGAATACATAAAAAAGATTCTTCAATCAGATCTAGGTAATAGTCATTTATCGCACTTTTCATCTCATGAATATGAGAAATTACTTTTACCCCGCCTAGCTCTGTTTTTATTATTTTTAATAAATCATTAGATGCAATGGTATTACTGTAAATTAAATCAATTTTACTTTTTTTTAATTCTGACAATATTTTGCATTGCTGTAAGGTAATTTTTTTACTATAAGTTAACAGGTTCAAAAACCCTAAAAAAAATCTTTTATAAAACCTAATTGGTCTACGTTCATTGCTCCATAAATAGCAATTGTCCAAAGAATTAAATTCTTCATACAACGAACCATAATCTTTGAGGAGTATATAAATCTGATGTTGTGTATTTGCTTTAATCCATTTAATTAAATGGAGCAACACAATTGGTGCGCCTGTTCTAGTTGCCCCATTTGAAATAAAAAGAATTTTTTTCACTTAGATTTTCAATTATTTTCTACTAATTAGTATCGTTACTCCCTTGAATTAGAAAACAACAAAAATTTACTAGCAATTAACCACAAATGATGCTTAATGTAAATTTAATTTCAGGATTCAGTTTGAAATGAATTTTTTAAATTTGAAATAATATGTTTGTGAAAGCCGTCAATATATTCTGTAATTGTTCGGTTTTACATTGCAGAAAATACTTCAACATTGTGCCGAAGAGATGCCAACAAGTATTGGAACCTGATAAATATATGCACCAATACCACCCAATGCATTATCGGGTAGATTTCAAAAGAAACAAAAGCAATTTTCATCTTATTATAGGAATATTTATTAAATAGTCCATTCACTAATTGAGAATTTTTTAATAGAAATACTTATCACTTTTCTCTCTTATTTGTCTTTGAATCACAAAATAAAGAATTAAAAAAAAAGAAAAAAGTGGGAATAAAGCAGTAATGCTTTATTAAATTTATATCACATTGTTTTTTTTATCCCAATTAACAACAATCATCACGAATCAAGGTAAAATGATGAAATAGCTTACATCAAAATATCAATGTTGAAATATAAAACCAATGTGTTGAATATTAGAAGGGTAAATATTCAACCCAAAATGATGAATGATAAAAAATAATTCTGAAATAAATCTAGTAAATGTTAATTGGTAAATTGGTCTATCATACAGGGAAAATGATATTTAATCATTACCCTATCAATAATTTTATAATATTTATAAATATATGATTCTGCCTAAAAAAATTTACAAATCAATTGTACTTTTAGGCACCTACCTGATTTGACCTTAAGATAAAAAGGTAGTTGTAAAGTTGCGCTTTTATTAATTAGTGATAGAGTTTCAGAATAGCAAAAATATTACTGAAATTTCTTTTTTTATCGACATAAACAAAATTATCTCAAGGGATGAAAAGCAATTGATGGGAAATAAAATTCAATTATCCTACAACATCATTCTGATAAATCTACTTAAAAGGCGTCAGTAATATACTGGGTTGGAATATAATCATTTTAAATCTTACTAATCGAGGTGAATTTTGTGTGTTACTTATTTGTAATTATTCCTACTTTGAAGAGTATGTAAAACGATACCTTACGCTAACTTTATTATAGAATCAATATAAAGTTATTGATTACCTTTCAAATTATTTAGTAGGTCTTCTATTATTTTATCCTTTTCCTTTAAAGATTTATCCTTTTCCTCTAAAGATTTATCCTTTTCCTCTAAAGATTTATCCTTTTCCTCTAAAGATTTATCCTTTTCCTCTAAAGATTTATCCATCTCTTCAATTTCCCTCCGTTGGATTTGCATCAAATCTAGTAAACGCTGCACTTTTTTAGAGTCCTCGCCCATATATAATGTTAAGACCCGTTCCATTTCCCTTTCCTCATCTAGCTCCCTTCGCTTTTCGGGGTCTGCACCACTATGATAAAGTGCATCAATTATTCTCGCTATCATCGGCTCGTTTTCTACATCGGGTTCATAGCGTTTTAAGGTCTCATTATCACTTATAAAATATCGTTGTTCAAAAACAGTCAACAATCTATCAAGTGTTGTTTGAAAGCGACTTTCAATTCTTGGTAATTGAACAACATAACAATCGTGGGTCAATTTCTCGATAAAATCGCTTTTAGTTTCAATTACTTTTTTCGTTTGTAAATCAATATAATTCCTATTCACCCTAACAGCTGCCACCTCAATTTCTGTAAGTATAAATCCAAGGATATAGATAGTAATTATTGGTAATGCCACTTTTATTTTTTCGCCCTCCAATACTATTTCATCCTCCTTTTTGTAATGTTCAGCCAAATAATTTCTAAAGCGCATTACATCAATTGGTTTTCTAGCCTTTTGAATTTCAATCAATACCTTTTTTGTCTCCCCTGATTTCAATTTGATTGTTGCCACAAAATCTAGGCGAATAAGTTGAATTCCCAACCTTTCAATACCCTTCTTTTCCCACTCTTCCTTAGACATCTCAGGATTCCTTAGCTTCATGGTATGTTCAGTAGTATTTACTTCTAATGCCTCAATGGTTTCTTCTAGCAATGTTTCCAAAAAAAACGTGGCTATCCGATTGTCCTCCATCAGGTTTTTAAATACTACATCATATAAAGGGTTGGCTATAATCATTTTAAACTCTGATAAATTAAATGAATGTAGTTAATAAATAGAAGTGCAAAAATTAAATATGGATAACCTATCAAGTGCTTAAAACATTGCATAAAAGTGCTTAGCGTAAAGAAATTAATGGTTTATAATTTAGCGATGAATAGTAAAATAGTAACATTTAGTGCAATGACATTATGTTAAGAAGGAGCTAGAAAAATTAAGGTAAAAGTAGACTGAGCTTGCCAAAGACAACATAATTAATAAAAATCCTTAATTTAATCTAGCTTATACAACCTCAAGCTGACAGTAATTCCTTAATTTAATGAAATTGAACCGAAGGCGATGATGATTCAATTAACAATAAAGCATAATAGCCATAGCAGTTTCTTAATCTATGTTTACTTGTATAAAGAAGCTGACAGATTTTCAACAACCTGTCAGGTTTCTTAAAAAAATTGCTTGATATGCTTTACAAAGTTTTCACCATTACTGGCGCAGATAAATTGCCAAATCCTTTATGATTAAACCCTACTGCTGATATAAATAAATCGGCTCTTGATGTTAAATTTAATATATCCACTTTTGTATGCGTGCCTGATGTAACCGTTACACTTATTAATGAAGGATTATCTGCTAATAAAATCTGTCCATTTTTTATTACTACTGGGGTAGCATCGCTACAAACTACAATTGCCATTGCACTTGAACCTACACTATGGCTAAATTCTGCATGAATGGCACCTGCCTTATTTAAAGGTGATAAAACAAGTGGGTGTGTATCCCCCGGAACTGTACCAACAGTTGTTTCGGTAATAGTTGATAAGAATCCACTTTTAGAAATAATTGCTTCACTACCCTTTGCAATTTCATCAACATAATCGGCTTCTTGATTAAAACCTTCTATCCAAAGATTTTCGGCTTCATACATCTCCATAGTAAGTGCATGACCTCCATCAGCAGCACCTGATGCAGCGGCACTTAAGCCATCATTCAACGTTTTTAATTTCGCCAAGGCAATTCGTGGTGTAATAAAGATGGAATTCGATTGTTCTAATTTTGATTGAACACTATTACCAAATACAATTTTTTCTGGAATAGATAAAATTTTGAAAGTTTTTAAAACTTCAGCAGAACGAGTCATAATTTTTGTTTTAAAGATGAATAATTTTTAAACAAAAACACTTAATTATTGAATTTATTGGGCTTCTCGTTTGCTTTATGTTCTAAAAACATCTATCGAAATCGTTTTATGTTTATGCGAAATCGAAAAATCATTTCTATCTATCGTTTTATGTTTGCGCGATATCGAAAAATCATTTTCATCTATCGTTTTATGTTTATGCGATATCGAAAAATCATTTTTATCTATCGTTTTATGTTTATGCGATATCGAAAAATCATTTTTATCTATCGTTTTATGTTTATGCGATATCGAAAAATC
>Ga0007836_1000043_pt1 | contig 32630 bp, 21 predicted proteins | sample CryBogCBE23Oct07_FD_71205 | JGI IMG/M metagenome (GOLD analysis project Ga0007836, IMG submission 71205) | Freshwater microbial communities from Crystal Bog, Wisconsin, USA - CBE23Oct07 | ecosystem: Environmental > Aquatic > Freshwater > Lake | place: Crystal Bog, Wisconsin, USA | collected...
CTAAGGTTGCGTAACTTCTGTATACGCTCCTGTGCCTTTCTCCTTTGAATTTCAGCATCAGACTCCGCATCAAAGGTTTGGAAATCTAGTACTATTGGCTCCTTTAACTCATCATTGTTTGGTAAAGTTGCATTTATAGGTGTGCCATTTATTGGCTCAGCTATCTTTTCTTCGGCAGGAACACTTGATTGATTCAATACTGCTTCTCTGTTGCTAGCGGTTTCAATAACTGTACTTTTATATTCCTGAATAGGCTTTGCCTCTGCATAGATATTAGTAGGTCTAGCTAACCCTGTGGAGGCAGCGGGTCTTTCAGTAACAATAAACCTTAAGTTTTCTTCTACCACCATTTCTACCTTTTTCTCCTCTACTTTAACTTCCTTCTTTTTCTCTACCTCTTGTGCATTACTCGTAATAGCAGTATTAAGTTCAAAATACACCTTTCCATCTTCACCAACCTTTTGGTTGTTGGTATTGGCATCAGTAAGGTTATAATAATTAGTCATGAATGGTTCAGCATTATCTTCCACTTTTAGCGTTGGCATAAAACTCTCCTTTGGTTCTTCAACAGCAACTTGCTGTGTAGGATAAGTGCTTGCCGTATTACCATCAACACCTAAAGTCATAATTACTTTTTCGGGCTTTGGCTCGGGTTTCTTTTCTATTACAGGCTTTGCAAACGGATCTTTTGTATCAAAACCTGTAGCGATGAGCGTAATACCAATTTTTTTACCTAATTGGTTGTCATAACCCATTCCCACAATAACATCTGTATCCTCGCCCGCTTGCATTCTAAGATGATTGTTGATGGTTTCAATTTCATCCATCGTACATTCATCATCACCTTCCGAACAATTAATGTTTATCAATATCCATTTAGCACCCTTAATGTCATTATCATTTAATAATGGCGACCTTAAAGCTTCTTCTATTGCATCTTGCGCCCTGTTATCACCTTCTGCTTCTGCTTTACCCAATATAGCAACACCACCGTTCTTCATTACCGTACAAACGTCCGCAAAATCAACTATAATGTGTCCTTTACTATTAATAACATCCGTAATACACTTAGCTGCAGTTGCCAATACATTATCTGCTTTACTAAATGCCTCACGCATTTTAAGGTTACCGTATTGCATACGCAATTTGTCGTTACTAATAACCAATAAGGTATCAACGTAAGGTTTTAATTCTTTAATACCTTCTTCTGCCATTAATAAACGGCGAGGTCCTTCAAAGTTAAAAGGAGTAGTTACAATACCAACGGTAAGTATACCTAGTTCTTTACATACTTTAGCAATAATAGGGGCACCACCTGTTCCGGTACCGCCACCCATACCTACAGTAATAAAAGCCATTTTGGTATTAACCTCCAATATCTTTCTAATCTCTTCTAAACTTTCCTCAGTAGCTTTCTTACCCACCTCCGGGTTTGCACCTGCACCCAATCCTTGTGTAAGGTATGGTCCTAATTGAATTTTATTAGGCACTTTGCTTTGCTCTAAAGCCTTAGCATCTGTATTACAAACAATAAAATCTACTCCTTCGGCAGTTTGGCTGAACATAAAATTAACAGCATTACTGCCACCCCCGCCCACACCAATCACTTTGATGATAGAAGATTTTTGTTTGGGCAAATCGAAATGAATCATAGTACACGGATTACATTGTTAAAAAATACTTATTACCTCTCCTTTTACACAGCCACCTTTTAAAACAAACAAGTTTTCGTTATTTTTTTTAAAAGGTTACTTATAAACTCTTTACTTAATTATTTGGTCATCTTCTTCTTTAAAAAGATCGATGATGTTGTCTTTAAATTTATCCCAGAACTTAATCTTATCTCTGTCTTTTGCGTTTACTTTCTTTTCCTCTTTAGCTTCTACAGGTGTAGGTGGAGCAATAATTTCCTCCTCTTTCTTAAACGCTTGTGGTACTTGTACTTTATTAGGCTTTACATCTTGAAACTTCTTTATTTGGTGTTCAAAATCGTTATGCCCTTTTAATATTAACCCAATACAAGTTGAATACATCGGCATCTTTAAGTCTTCAATATGGTTGGGTGCCAAATGCTCATTTGGTAAACCAATTCTTGCATTTAAACCTGTTCTAAACTCAGTCAATTGAATAAGATGCTTTAATTGCGAACCACCACCTGTAAGTATAATGCCCCCATATAAAGAACGTGACTCTAAACCTACCTTCTTAAGTTCGTAACAAACAAAGTCTAGAATCTCTTCCATCCTTGCCTGAATGATTTCTGCCAAATTTTTTACGCTTATTTGCTTGGCAGGTAAGCCCCTTAAACCTGGTATAGTAATATATGCATTAGCGTTTGCTTCTGTTGCCAAAGCACTACCAAACTGAACCTTTAAAGCTTCGGCTTGCGATTTAATAACACCTAAACCAACCTTAATATCATTGGTAATATTCTCTCCACCAAAAGGAATAACAGCGGTATGACGTAAAATTCCGTCCTGAAAGATGGCTAAATCACTCGTGCCACCACCAATATCCAAAATAACTACGCCCGCATCCATGTCTACTTCCGACATGACTGCACTTGCACTTGCAAGGGGTTGTAACACTAAGTCTTTAGTAGATAATTCACTTCTATCTATTGCTCTTTTAATATTTTTAATGGCATTTCTATCCCCTGTGATGATATGAAAGTTAGCCCCTACCTTCACTCCATTATATCCTATAGGATCTTTAATGTTCTTAATGTTATCTATCTGAAAATCTTGAGGTATTACCTCAATGATCTCATCTCCCGCAGGGATAAATGTTTTCTTTTGATTGTTGATTAAGGTCTCAATCTCCGCACGCTGTATTTCTACATCTGCATCTTGACGAACTAAATCTCCACGGGTTTGCATACTTTTAATATGGTGCCCCGCTATACCCACATACACTTCGTTTATCTCCAATTCGGGATTACTATCCGAACAATTATTTAATGCTTGATGAATAGCTTTAATTGCATGATCAATATTAAGCACCTGACCATGTTGCACACCGCTACTTTCGCTCCTACCAAAGCCCAATATCTCTAATTTACCAAACTCGTTCTTCCTACCGGCAATCACTGCTATCTTGGTGGTGCCAATATCTAATCCTACAATAATCGGTGACTCATTGTTATTCATAAGTGTACTTTTATTCTTTTATCTACCTATAGATTTTTCTATATTTTATTGTTATTCTTCACGTTTCTTAATTGGATGCTTTGTCTTCTTTTCTTCAAGTTTAGACTTCTTCACTATAGAGAACGAATTATTTGAACTTTTATTATTGTTTTTATCAATAACTTCTAATTTCTTTTTTGTTATCACTGTTTTGGTTTCTTTGGGCTTCTTGGTAGAATCTGTTAACATAACAGCTTCTAATACATTCCCCCCTTTCATTAATGCAGTAATGGCAGCTTTTGCTTTTGCAGAATCTACGGGTACTACTATTGCATCTTTCCTTACCCCAACTACTTGATTCTTAAATTGAACATCTAAGGTAGAATAGGTATTAATGCCGTTTTGCACCCACGCTTTGGTGTAAAAGGTGTATAAGTTATTAAACTTTTCTTCAATATCGGTGGCTGTTCCAAACAGAATCAATTGATTGCCAAGGGTAGGTACAATTTCGAACTTGTATTGAGGAGTTATGTTTATTTGCTGAATTTGTGCATTCCAAAAGCTATCCTCCATGATATAACTAGCCATCTTTACAATTCCTTTTAAAAGAATGCTATCCACATTAGGGGTTTTAATGGTATCCTTTGGAAAATTAGTAAACATAGGCACCCGTGCACTTTGCTTATCGCTTAAAGGCAGATTAACACCTGCTGTATCTACATAAAAAGAATTGCCCTCTACGGTAAAAACCCTGGCAACAGGTTGCCTTTCCTCAATTTTTACTTGCAATATTTGCTTATTATCAAAGTACAACTCAGCATTTTTAATCCATGAGGTTTTTTCTAGTTCCAACTCAATTGCTTTTAAATCGATGTCGCTTACTCGTTTTGTCGTTATCTCCGAATGGCCTACAATTAGTTGAAGCACATCTTTCTCATCTATAAACAAATGATCGTTTGCACCCGTAATTTCTATTTTAATATCCGCACAATACTTTTTATTCTTGTTAGCCATAGCCGCACAAAACAATACAATTACACCTACTGCTACCAGTAGCCATACACCTTGTACTATTTTTGTGTTTAATTTCAATGGTAGTGTTTTAAATTGTTAAATGTTATTTACTTATCCTTTACTATTTGCGCCCATTATTAATTGCTGTACCGGTTGTAACAAAGTATCTATATCTCCTGCACCTGCCATTACTACCAACGAAGGTTTAGTATTGGTTACCCAAGCCAACATGGCTTCTTTTGTTAATACCTGCTTGTTGCTAATCGTCATTTTTTCTAGAATCATCTCGCTCGTAACCCCTTCAATAGGCAATTCTCTTGCAGGATAAATGGGTAATAACACAACTTCGTCCGCCATACTTAGACTTACACCAAAATCATCCGCCAAATCGTTGGTGCGAGAATAGAGATGTGGTTGAAAGATGAGTGTTAACTTTTTATCGCCATACAAACTCCTAATCCCTGAAATTAAAGCCCTTAACTCTTCGGGATGGTGCGCATAATCGTCTATCAACACCTTATTCTCTTTCTTTATCCAATATTCAAATCGCCTCTTTACCCCTTTAAACTCTGCTATTGCAGCCCTTATTTTTGCATCTTCAATATTTAAGTACTTGGCTACTGCAATAGCGGCTACCGAATTCTCAATATTGTGTAAGCCACCCATGTTTAAAACCAAATCTTTAACCACTTCCCCTTTAAATGCTACATTATAGTGGTAAGCCCCGTTTACTACTTTAATATCAAAAGCATAAACATCGGCTTGGGTATCATTAAAGCTGTAGGTAAACAGGTTATCGGCGTTAAATTCGTTCGTTCTTGTTAATCCAAACTTTCTTATGAGGCATCCCCCTTCTTTTATCTTTCCTCCAAACTGTATAAATGCATTCTCCACTTCGGTTGCTGTTCCATAAATATCTAAGTGGTCGGCATCCATTGCAGTTATTACCGCAACATTGGGCGATAACTTCAAAAAGCTTCTATCATACTCATCGGCTTCAACCACTACTACATTATTCTCGCTACTCCAGAAGTTGGTGTGGTAGTTAGCAGCAATGCCACCCAAAAAAGCATTACAACCATAGCCACTATGTCTAAGTATATGCGCCGTGATGGTCGTAACCGTGGTTTTGCCGTGTGTACCCGCAATACATACATTAAATGAATGATTGGTTATCCATTGTAAGATGTCGCTACGTTTTACAACGGTGTAGTTATTTTCTTGATAATAAACCAACTCAGCATGTTGCGCAGGTATAGCAGGCGTATACACCACCACTTGTGCGTTTGTAGGGATAATACCTACATTTTCTTCGTAATGAATTGCTATACCACTTTCTTCTAAGGCTTTAGTAAGTGGGGTAGGGGTTTTATCGTACCCACTTACGGCAAAACCATTAAAATGAAAGTATCTTGCCAAAGCACTCATGCCAATCCCCCCGATGCCAATAAAATAAATAACCCCTGCCTTACCATTAACCGGCAAGAAAGAAAGTGTATTTAACTCATTTAATTTATTATTCATCTTCCTATCATTTATATAAAAGCATAAACCCACTTATTAACTCCTAATAGGTGTGCTTATGATTTGTTTAGCAATAATTTCGTCCGCATTTACTGTAGACAACTTGGTAATATTGTTTTTTAAGTTGCTTTTTAATGCTTCGTCCTTTGTTAATTCAACAATTTTATTAACCATTAAAATCTGCACATCACTATCTTTTACCAACAATGCAGCCCCAACGTCTACTAATGCTTTTGCGTTTGCTGTTTGATGATCTTCGGCAGCAAAAGGATAAGGTACAAAGATGCTTGGCTTGCCCACCACACACAATTCGGTAACGGCCATTGCACCCGAGCGACTAACCACTACATCGGCAGCGGCATAAGCCATCTCCATTTGGGTTATAAAATCATTTACCCAAATAAAAAACTTTCCGTTCGAAGCCTTTTTGTACTTTTCTCCGTCTGTTTTACCCGTTTGCCAAATAAGTTGTAACCCCGCATCTCCCAACAACTGTAAAGAGTTAGCAATTGCTTCATTAATACTTTTTGCCCCCAAGCTTCCCCCAACAATTAATACCGTTTGTTTCTCTTCTTTTAACCCAAAAAAAGCCAATGCTTCCTGTTTAGTAACGGTTGAATTTGCAATAGAAGCCCTTACAGGATTACCCGAAACCATTATTTTATTAGCAGGAAAAAACTTCTCCATCCCTGTGCTTGCAACAAATATTTTAGTAGCCCCCTTGCCTAACAGCACATTGCTTTTGCCAGCAAAGGAGTTGCTTTCGTGTATAAATGTGTTGATACCTAGCTTTTGAGCATATTTTAATACCGGATAAGAAGAATACCCCCCTACGCCTATTACAGCGTTGGGTTTAAAGGTCTTAAATATTTGAGCTGTTTGTAAAAAGCTAGCAATAATTTTAAAGGGTAGTGCTATATTTTTTAATACTGAACTTCTGTTAAAGCCTGCAATGGTCAACCCCTTAATAGCATATCCTGCTTGTGGCACTTTTTCCATCTCCATCTTTCCTTTTGCACCCACAAACAAGATGTCTATTTCCTTATCAATTGCTTTTAGTGCATTTGCAATAGCTATTGCAGGAAAAATATGCCCCCCCGTACCACCGCCTGCAATAATTACACGCATGCCCTTATTGGTGAAGGCCATGTTTGCATTATTGGTATCAACTGTACGGTTAGTCATTTCTTAATTATTATTTTAAAATCTATTCTTTATTCTTTAATCAATTATTATTTAAAAAGGAACACCTCCTGCCATTGCTGCTTGTGGCTTATTAATAGCATTTTCTTCACCCACTTGTTGGTTGTCGTTTACGGGTGGTTGCAAAACACTTTCGGGTTCAATTTTACCTTCCATCACCTCAACATTTCTTGCCACACTTAAAATGATACCTATAGACATACACGTAAACAAGAAAGAACTTCCCCCCATACTTACCAATGGCAGCGTTACCCCTGTTACAGGTACAATATTTACAGATACCGCCATGTTAGCCAATGCCTGTATGACTAAGGTAAAGCTTAATGCCATAGCTAAAAAGGCACCAAATGCATAAGGACATTTTCTAAAAGTGCGGATGCCTCTAAAAAGAAAGACCAAATAGATAAACATAATAAATGCGCCACCCAACAACCCATATTCTTCTATGATAATAGCAAAAATGAAATCGGAATCACAGTGTGGTAAAAAGTTTCTTTGCCTACTATTACCCGGTCCTAAGCCTACCAATATTCCTCCATTGGAGATGGCTATATTAGATTGCTGTACCTGAAACGGAACATCGTCATTTTTTGCGTATATAAAATCTTGCACACGCTTTATCCAAGTTGCTGCACGCACCATTAAACCTTTACTTCTTTCTTCGGGTGGTGGGGGGGCAACAACTTCGTTATCCTTTGCTTTTTTATGGGTTAATACTGCCGCCGAAACCAATATGCCTAAAGGAATAGAAGCTACAAGCACTACCAACAACAGGTGTTTAATGCTTACCCTGCCAATAAACATAAGCAATAGCGAGGTAGCACCCGTTAATAATGCAGTAGATAAGTTTGCTGGCATAATTAGGATGCATATAATGGCAACGGGGGTAATAACGGGCAGAAACCCTTTTTTAAAGTCTTTTATCACTTCCTGCTTTTTACTCATCACACGCGATATGTACATGAATAAAGCAAGGCGGGCATAATCGCTAGTTTGAATGGTTAAATTAATAATAGGAACTTTTACCCAACGGCTACCATCATTAACACTGCGACCAAAAAACAGGGTATACACTAATAAGGGTATGGCAGTTAGGAAGAAGATGGAAGCCAAACGGCTAAACATGGTATAATTAAAACGATGTAAAAAGTAGATAACCACTAAGCCTATCAGCATAAAAGCTAATTGCTTAAATAAATATACTTCGTGGTTGCCTTTATTGGTTTTATACGCTAACGAACTAGTAGCACTATACACCACCAATACCGATATGAGTGCCAACAATATAACAATGCCCCATATAAACTTATCGCCACGGGTACGTATAGCCAATTGGCTACGCATACTTTGCAAAGTGGGCATCTGTGAAAATAAAGTATCGTTCATGTTATATTAATTACGAATGTTTAACTACTAATTACGCATTTAAAGTGGTTAATTACGAAGTATAAATTATTAATTACAACAGCTTACAGCGTAATTAATAATTATAAATGCGCCATTACAATCCTAAAGTTCCCTAACTACCTCTTTAAACATCTTTCCTCTTTGATCGTAGTTTTTAAACAAATCGAAACTTGCACAAGCAGGACTCAATAAAACTACATCGCCTTTGGTACCCATTCTAAAACAAGTTTTAACACAGGTTTCCATATCAAATGTTTCTCTTATAGCAGGTACGATGTGCTTAAAGTGATCTACTATTTTTTTATTGTCCTTACCCAAACAAACAATTGCCTTCACTTTGTTCTTTACTAAATCATCAAGAATGCTGTAGTCATTCCCTTTATCGTATCCTCCAAGAATTAATATTACAGGGCGTTGAATACTTTCTAAAGCATACCAAGTACTGTTAACATTAGTGGCCTTACTATCATTTAAAAAGTCTACCCCTCTAACAGAGGCAACAAATTCCGAACGATGTTCAAGTCCTCTAAAGTCGCCTACGGCTTCTCTAATTAGTTCTTTGCGAATGCCCATAGTGCATGCGGTAATACCTGCTGCCATAGTGTTGTATATGTTGTGTTTACCTTTAATCGCAAAGTCATAAATGCTCATGCTTACGCGTTCTTCTTGTATGCGGAGGAGAACATTGTCTCCTTTAAGGTAACCGCCTTTATTTACTTCATGTTTCATTGAAAAGGGGAGTTTGTTTGTAGGTGTAGTGATTGTATTTAATTTATTAATAATTACTTCGTCGTCATCGCAGTAAATAAAATAGTCGTCCACGGTCATGTTTTCAATTATTCTAAATTTACTATTGATGTAGTTTTCAAATTTATTCTCGTAGCGGTCCAAATGGTCTTCGGTAATGTTTAGTAACAAAGCCACATCGGGTTTAAAATGTTCTATATCATCTAACTGAAAAGAACTGATCTCGGCTACATACCATTGCTTAGGGCTTTCGGCAACCTGTTTTGCAAACGAGTAACCTATATTGCCTACCAACGCACAATCTAGGTCTGCCTTTTGGCAGATGTGATAAATTAAGCTAGTAGTAGTGCTTTTACCGTTGCTACCCGTAATGGCAATTATCTTGGCATCGCCTTTAAACCGATAAGCCAATTCTATTTCGCTAATCACCTTAATGCCTTTTGCCCTAATCTTTTTAATTAATGCATTGTTTTCGGGTATGCCGGGACTCTTTACAATCTCATCTGCTTCTAAAACCTTCGCCTCGGTATGACCGCCTTCTTCAAAATCAATTCCGCTAGCAAGAAGTTCGTTTTTATAGCCCTCTTTTAATAAGCCCCCATCGCTTAAAAACACTTGATAGCCGTTTTTCATACCCAATAAGGCAGCCCCTACGCCACTCTCGCCACCACCTAGAACAATAAGCTTCCACTTTGGGGCAACAGTAGTGCCTGCACCCAATTGGGTGTTTTGCACTGCGTCCGTATTTGTGTACTTATCTGTCATTATTGTATGTATAATCTTTTATAAATGCTTTTTCTTCCTTTTTTCTATTTAAACATTATTGTTGATGAACCCATTTTTGTAAAAACCACTTTATTAACCTGTTATTTATGCCCAACCAAGTAAATTAACGGTCGTTGGTATGCTTTTACTATCCTAAAACTGGCTTATACTATCCTAAAACCAGCGTTTACTATCCTATTTTATGAAGTTTACTCTTCATTTTGCCAAGTTTACTCTCCATTTTGTCAAGTTTACTCTCCAATTTGTCAAGTTTACTCTTCAATTTGCCATGTTTACTCCCCATTTAGTCAAGTTTATTCTCCATTTAGTCAAGTTTACTCTCCATTTAGTCAAGTTTTCATCACAAAAACCCAAGTTTTCACGATAAAAACAGGCTATTTACGCTGCTTTTTAGGCTATTTACGCTAGTAAAAAGCCATTGTAGCACACAATACCAAGGTTATACACCGTAAAATCAACAATAATTTCAAACAACTATACCCTTTACCCTATTAAAACCTACATTGTCTCTAACAACTAACCACTAACAACTAACCACTTACAACTAACCACTTACTACTTACAACTAACCACAATAAATACCCACTACTAACTACCTAATCTTCAACGTTATGATAGAAAACACCACACAAATAAGCGTCACAATCCAAAACCTAACCGCAATCTTACTTTCATGAAAGCCTTTCTTTTGGTAGTGGTGGTGTAGAGGACTCATCAAGAATATCCTACGCCCCTCGCCATACTTTTTCTTGGTATATTTAAAATAACTAACCTGAATAATTACACTAAGATTCTCTACTAAGAAGATGGCGCAAAAAATGGGGATTAACAACTCCTTTCTAACAATAATGGCAAGCGAAGCAATGATGCCGCCCAAGGCAAGGCTGCCGGTATCGCCCATAAAAACTTGAGCAGGATACGCATTATACCACAAAAACCCGATACAAGAACCTAAAAATGCACCAATAAACACACTTAACTCGGCAGAGTTGGGTATATACATAATGTTGAGGTACTCCGCAAAACGAATATTACTACTTAAATAAACAAATACACCTAAACATACCGCTATCAACGCACTAACCCCTGCTGCCAAACCATCTAAACCATCGGTAAGGTTAGCCCCATTAGAAACTGCGGTGATGATAAAAGTTACCGCTAGAATATAGATGAGCCATGTAAACTTTTCGGCACCAGGGCCTGTCCAACTGATGAGCTTACTGTAATTAAATTCGTGATTCTTTACAAAAGGAATCGTAGTTACGGGCGTATGTACCCTTGCAAAGTGATGCGCCTTACCATCGTAGATTCTAATGGTATCTCCCACTAACCTTTCGCCCTTTTGCAGGATAGAATCTGCAATTATATGTTGCGGGGTATATATTTCTCTTTGTACTTCTACACTTTTAGCAAAGTATAACGTACTGCCAATGATGATACCCAAACCCAACTGACCAATTATTTTAAACTTACCAGCCAAACCATCACTATCTTGTTTTTTGTAAGGTACGCCACTAGCCAATGCCTTCTTTTTAGCAGCTATTTTTAGGTAATCATCTACAAAACCTATCACCCCAAGCCATATAGTGGTTAATATCATTAACCTGATGTAGGTTTTATGGAGATTGGCAAACAACAACGTGGGTATTAATATGCCCATGATGATGATGATGCCGCCCATAGTGGGGGTTCCTTTTTTAGAATGTTCGCCAGCCAAACCCAATTCACGAACACTTTCGCCTATTTGCTTCTTTTGAAGAAAAAGAATAACCTTTTTTCCAAAAACCGTGGTTATAATCAAGGAGAATATCACCGCCAATGCCGATCGAAAAGTGATATATTGAAAAACCCCAGCCCCCGTTATGTGAGACTTTTGATTTAACCAGTAAAAGAAATAGTAAACCATATTTTTTTTGTTAACAGTTGTACGGTATAAGTTGTAGTTAGTAAGTTTTAAGTAGTAGGCTGTAGAAAATAAGCCACTTTTACATCCATTTTAGTGGCAACATTTTTTTATCACCACCAAACACCTACTACCCATTACTTAATCATTATAACCCAGAAACCAATACCCTTAATTTATTTCCCCATCATCTCAAACACTTCCAATAGCACCGCCTTATCATCAAAAGGATACTTAGTACCTTTAATGTCTTGGTACTTTTCGTGCCCTTTTCCTGCTACCAGAATAATATCTTCTTCTCTTGCCAAACTAACCGCAGTTTTAATAGCCTCTTTTCGGTCTGCAATAGATAAATACTTTCTTTTTGCAGCACTATCTAAGCCCGTTTCCATATCTTTTAAAATGTCTTCTATCGCTTCGCTTCGCGGATTATCACTTGTAAGAATCACTTTATCACTTAAGTTGCAAGCTGTTTGCGCCATGATGGGTCTTTTGGTTTTATCTCTATCCCCACCGCAGCCAACTACCGTAATAATCTGTTCGTGACCCTTTCTAAGCTTTTTAATGGTGCTTAAAACGTTCTCTAAAGCATCGGGTGTGTGGGCGTAATCAACTATCCCCACTATTAATTGATTGCTAATAACATAATCGAACCTACCTTCTGCCCCCGTAATCATGCTTAACGCCGTAAGTACTTGGTATTTATCCTCGTTTAAACAAAGTGCCGCTCCATAAACCGCCAATAGGTTATATGCATTAAATTCTCCTATCAATCTAAAGTGAACTTCTATTTCATTCACGATCATTTGGAGTCCCGTAAGCGAATTATCTAAAATTTTCCCTTTATAATCAGCCGAAGTCTTTAAACTATAGGTATGTTTTTGCGCAAGGGTGTTTTGTAACATCACCGTTCCACGCTTATCATCGGCATTCGTGATGGCAAAAGCGGTAGAAGGCAAATCATCAAAGAATTTCTTCTTTACTTTAATGTATTCATCAAAGGTTTTATGATAATCTAAATGATCATGTGTAATGTTACTGAACAACGCCCCTGCAAATTGCAACCCGCCAATACGATTTTGATGAATGGCATGGCTGCTACACTCCATAAACACGTGGGTGCAACCCTGCTCCACCATTTGTGCCAATAGCTTATTTAAACTTACTGCATCGGGTGTGGTATGGGTAGCAGGAATAATGGTTGAACCAATTTGATTTTGAACCGTACTTATCAATCCACAGTGGTAACCAAGCTGTGTAAAGAGTTTAAACTGTAAAGTAGCAATGGTTGTTTTGCCATTTGTGCCTGTAACGCCCACCAATTTAACCTTAGTAGAAGGTTGTAAGTAAAAGTTATGTGCCATCAGCGCAACCGCCTCACTCGCATCTTTAACTTGTATATAAGTTATTCCGTCTATAATATTATGTGGCAATACTTCGCAAACAATAGCAATAGCCCCAGCATTAATAGCCCCTTCAATAAACTGGTGACCATCAATTTTAACCCCAACAATGGCTACAAACACCGCATCTATCTTAACTTGGCGACTATCAATTACAACAGAAGAAACCGTAATGGACGTATTGCCAATTACTTGCTGCAAACGCACCTTGTATAATATGTCTTGAAGTATTTGCATTTAATTAAATTCTACTGTTATTAATTGTCCGTGAGCAAAAGATTGACCTGGCAATATAGATTGCTCAATAACCCTTCCTTTTCCTTTTGCTTTGATGGTTAACCCTAATTCCTCGCACAAAACCACTGCATCTTTAAAGCCCATCCCTTTTAATGAGGGCATAGTATTGTTAGAAATGTTTCTTTCCAAGGAGGTTGTTAACTTGTTATTTCCATTAAGGTTAATGTACGCATCCAAACTGTAATTATTTTCCTTGGTGGGCAACTGAACTGTTTGTATAACCTTGTTAATATCCTGGTTAAGGCCTACATAGTTAAAAATACTAGTATCAGCCTTTATTCTAGAAGTGGTGTAATTGTTTTGATGCACATACTTGGTATACAACCTGTCAGCAATTTCTTTAAATACAGGGCCAGCAACATCTGCACCATAAAATATGGGGGCATGGGGCATATTTTTTATCACCACGATACACGTGTATTGTGGCTCGTCCGCAGGGAAATAGCCCACAAAAGAACTTTGATACACTAAATCGTCATACCCTTTATTGTTATTGGCTACTTTAGCTGTACCGGTCTTACCAGCCACTTTATATACGCTAGATTTAAATAAGTTTTTTGCCGTTCCATTTAAACAAACACCTTCTAAACAACCCTGCAACTCTTTTAAAGTCTCGTCACTACATATATGTTCTGTAATTACTTTAGGTTCTCGTTGCTCAATAATATCTCCATCGTCTTTGATGGCATTTAATAGATACGGGCGCATCATTTTACCACCATTTGCAATAGAATTGTATAAAGTAATCGTTTGCAACGGCGTTACTTCTATATTATAACCAAAAGCCATCCATGGTAAGGTGTTCGCATTCCAATAACGAGACCCCGGTTTGTGGAAATAGGAGTTTTTTTCACCCTTAATGTCTATACCCGTCAAGGTATCTAGGTGCATTTTATGTAAATTATCTATAAATTGCTTAGGATTACTACTATATGCAAGCCATGCCATCTTTGCCATACCCACATTGCTACTTAACTCAAAAGCTTCTTTAGAAGTTACTTCTTTTCTGCCATGTTGCTCTGCATCTAACACCTCCTGACCATTAATTGCCCATGTACCTCCATTAAGATTTACTACTGATTGAAGGTTAATTTTTTTATCCTCCAACAAACTCATCATGGTTGCAAGCTTAAAAGTTGAACCAGGCTCCGAAGGCACTAGCGCATAATTAAAAGCTTCAATATAATTGGGCGGATCATTTTTTTTATTGAACGTATCCCTACCTAAGTTAGCAATTGCTTTTATCTTACCAGTTTTTGTTTCCATTACAATTGCACAACCATGGTCTGCTTGGTTCTTAATCATCATTTTCATTAAAGCGTTCTCCGAAACTTCTTGAATAAATACATCAAGTGTAGTAACAATGTCTTTACCATTTTCGGGTTCCACTATATAATCGCCCTCATTGGTTTTAACGCCACCTGTAACTATTCGTGTATGCACTACTCCCGGTACTCCCTTTAAAAGAGAATCGTAAGTTGCTTCTAAACCAGACTTTGAAGAATCGAATCTAATAAAGCCAATAGTTCTTAATCCATATAAGTTAAAGGGAGTGTACCTAATACTTTTCTCTTTAAACATGAAACCGCTCTTAAACTTACCCAAACGGATGATAGGAAACTTAAGTAGTTGTTGATAATCTGTAAATGTTATATCTGTTTTAAGTAGAAAACCCCTATCTCTACTATTAGCTTTCTGAAAAATGTTTTTGTATTCCTTTGCCGATAAATCGTTCTTAAACAATTGCGCTAAACAAGTGTAAAGACTATCCACTTGCAAAACAAATTTTGGATCTCTGTTTTCACGCCATCTTTTGGTAGTTGCGAAGTCTACACTAACATCATAACGTGGAATACAAGTGCTCAGCATCTTTCCATCTTCGCTATAAATAGTGCCTCTTTGGGGCCAAATCGTATCTAATCCTAAGCGAAGTTTATTACTCATCTTCTGCCAGTAGTGTCCTTGCACTTGTTGTATGTAAACTGCTTTACCAAAAATGAAAAGGCATATCACTACAATGAGTATGTAGCTGAGGTAAACCCTCCATAATATGTCTTTTTTTACTTCCATTATTGTATAGCCTATTTTTTATTATTTACTTTTTCTATTTGTAGCCTTTGGGGCACCTCTTTACTTATTTTTAATCCATAAGGAGCAGCAATATTTTCAATTTGCGTTTCTTCGCTTCTAAACATCACCTCACCTTTTATAGTCTTGTATTCATATTGCAAATCCTTTATTTCTAATTGTGTTTTATTAATATTTCTAATTGTTTTATCTGCCATGTGTCCGTTAGCTATATAAATAACCGTTAATAATGATAAAAACAAAAAGAAATTCAGGTTCTTAGTTATCCACTTTCCGCCAGAGATTAAATCACTAAGCCCTTTTAATCTAGAATTTTTTGAACCCTCCTTTTTCTTTTCAATCATAACAAATGACTATTTTGTTTATATCCTTTCTGCTACCCTCAATTTTGCACTTCTACTCCTACTATTTACTTTCAACTCCGCTTCAGTTGCTGTAATAGGTTTCTTATTTATCAATTTCCACTTCTCTTCTTTAACTGTTTGAACAAAAGGATTGTCATCTATCGCTTCTTCAAAACTACCAGTCTTAAAAAACTGTTTCACCAACCTATCTTCTAATGAATGGAAGGTTATTATTGCAACCCTACCACCTATTTTAACTACGCTATCCAATTGCAGTAGCATTTCTTTTAGCACCTCCATCTCGCCATTCACTTCAATTCTTAATGCTTGAAAAACCTGCGCCAAATACTTGTTAGGATTCCCTTTTATTATGGGCGCAATCATCGATTTAAACTGTGCTATTGTTTGTATAATTGTTTGTTTTCGATTGTCAACAATATGTTTTGCCAATGTTTTTGAATTGCTTACTTCGCCATACTGTTCAAATAGCTTATGTAACTGCTGTTCGGAGTAATTCAAAACAATATTAGCCGCAGTTAACCCTTCCCTTTGATCCATCCGCATATCTAATGGCCCATCAAACCTAATAGAGAACCCTCTATCACCCTCATCAAACTGATGACTGCTCACTCCTAAATCAGCAAGAGCCCCATCTACCTTCTCTATCTTATATAACTTTAAAAAACGTTGCAGATGTTTAAAGTTCTGTGGCACAAACAGCACCCTATCATCCTTTGGTAGATTGTTTTTTGCATCTTCATCCTGATCAAATGCAATTAATCTACCTTTTAATCCAATCTTTTCAAGAATCCCCTTGCTATGTCCTCCTCCTCCAAACGTACAATCAACATATACACCACCTTCCTTTAATGCAAGCCCCTCAATCACCTCATTATATAATACAGGTATATGATACTTCACTTGATTTGTATCGATTGTATCACTATCAGCTTTTTTCATTTACCCTACCTTACTTTTATCTACTAAAAACAAACCATTCCATTACCATTCAATGCCCTTCATTACATCATTTGCTAAATCGCTAAACTCTTTTGGTGAAACTTCTTCAAACAAACGCTTGTATTTAACTGAATCCCATATTTCGAACCTGTCAATAACGGCAGCAATGCTAATTTCTTTTGTTATCGTTGCATACTCCTTTAATGAAGCAGGCATTAACATTCTGCCAGCAGTATCCAATTCTATTTCTGTAGCACCACCTAGAAAAAGACGGGTAAACTCACGTACCTTATTATCAAATTGATTTAACTTTTTAAACTTCTCCATGATGCCTTCCCAAGTTTTCATTGGATAAAGCGTGATACACTTTTCAAATCCACGAGCAAGCATGAAGCGAGTCTCTCCTTCTTCAAACTGCTTCTTTAAAGCAGCTGGAAGCAAGAAGCGACCTTTCGCATCTATTGTAGCTTCATATTCACCGTGGAATGTATTCATTAGTGTAATTAAATAAAGATTACCACTTTATGACACAAAATAACACTTTTTCCCACTAATAATCAATAAAAGAGCTATTTGTATTTATCCACATCAAAAAAATGCCTATAACTCAATACTGTATTTGATTTTAACCCATTGCAACCCTGATTTTTAAAATATTTTGGTTAATTAACTGTGTATAACGTGGAATTATTGTTAACAACAGGGTGGTTTATTAAGGAATCGATCATTTTATTGTTATTCTACGAAAGTAAATATGCCATTCTCTGCATAAAAGAGGTGGTAAATTGTGGGAGATTATAGTCGCTTTTGTCGCAATTGTTATCTTTTTTAAAGATTTCAGTAATTACGCTTACTATTTGATCAAAAACCTTTTTAAAAAATTGGATGCAGTTAATAAAAATGAAAACAGATGAATGTTTAGGTTTATGGATAAAACACATCCATTAAATAAAAGCAATTAGTTCTTAATTAAATTATTCTTTATTTTACTCCATCTAAATTCTTGTACTTGAAAGATAATTTAATTAATTGGTTACTATTTGTTGTGCTTTCAGTTATATGGGGAAGCTCCTTTTTATTGATGAAGATTGGGATAACCGTCTTACAACCTTTCGAAGTAGCATCTCTAAGAATTCTTAGTGCAGGAATTGTTCTACTTCCCTTTGCTTTTAGGGGCTTTAAAGATTTGCCTCGTAACAAGTTGCCTTATGTAATCTTATCAGGAAGTTTAGGAAGCTTTCTCCCAGCTTTTTTATTTTGTACTGCTGAAACCAAATTAGATAGTGCTTTAACGGGTATGCTTAATTCTTTAACGCCATTGTGTGCAGTTATTATTGGAGTGCTATTTTTTAAAATGAAAACGAGCTTTAGAAAGCTTTTAGGCATACTAATAGGCTTAGTAGGATTGTTTTTCATGATCTCTCCTAATGGCAATCTGCATCTTAATAATACGCCCTCTCTATTAATGGTTATTGCGGCAACGATTTTGTATGCCGTTAATGTAAATATGGTAAGTAGGCATTTAAAGGGTTTGATACCTATTAAAATTGCATCTGTTGCATTTGCTTGTCACATTATACCCTGCTTGTCTATCCTTATATATACAGGTTATTTCTCTAAACCTTTATTAGAGAAAAATTACTTAAAAGCAACATTTGCCTCTTGCTCTTTAGGAATTATAGGTACCGCCTTTGCAACAGTTTTGTTTTACAGATTGGTAAGCCGATCTAACGCCTTGTTTGCAGCGATGGTAACTTATGGTATACCATTTGTTGCCGCTGCATGGGGAATTTTGTATGGAGAACAGGTAACACCTATTGAACTAGGGTGTTTAGCAATTATTTTAGCCGGGGTGTATCTTGCCAATAACTAATTAAGGGGCTTTTTGAACTAGAAGCTCATAGCTTTTTTAATCATAGATGCCAATCTACTCTTGGCCAAGAATTGTTTTTCCAACTCAATATTAAATGGAATAGGTGTATCTAAACTAGCACATCGTAATACAGGTGCATCAAGGAAAGAGAAACAATTTTCGCCAATCCAAGCTGCAATTTCTCCTCCAATTCCACCAATCAAAGTGTCCTCGTGTAGTATTAATACCCTACCTGTGTGTTGTACTGCAAAGGAAATGCTATCATAATCTAAGGGTAATAAAGTTCTTAAGTCTAGAATATGAAGAGAAATTTCGGGTTGTTGTTTTTGGTGTTCTAAAGCCCAATAAACACCTGCGCCATAAGTAATTATGGTTACATCTTCCCCTTTTTTAACAAGATTAGCTTTGCCAATCTCAACTTCGTAGTAAGTAGTGGGTACTATTCCCGAAACACTTCTGTATAAAGCCTTATGCTCGAAAAACATAATTGGGTTAGGGTCATTAATGGCTGCTATCATTAAACCTTTTGCATCAAATGAATTAGAAGGATATACTACTTTTAAACCAGGCACGTGTGTAAACCATGCTTCATTGCTCTGGCTATGAAAAGGTCCTGCACCCAAGCCAGCACCCGTAGGCATTCTGATAACAACATCTGCCTTCTGCCCCCATCTGTAATGAATTTTAGCCAAATTGTTTACAATCTGGTTGAACCCCTCTGTAACAAAGTCTGCAAATTGCATTTCAACCACACTCTTCATCCCTGCAATGCTTAAACCCAAAGAAGTACCCACTATAGCACTTTCACAAAGGGGAGTATTTCTAATTCTGTCTTTACCAAATTCTTTTACAAGCCCCTCTGTTAATTTAAATACCCCTCCATACTCTGCAATATCTTGCCCCATTAATATTAGTTCGGGGTGTTTTTCAAGCGATTGTTGTATTCCCTGCTTAATAGCGTCTAAAAAACGTGTTTCATTTGAGGGTTGATTAGCTAATTGTGATTGATTACTAACTAAAGGCCATTTCTCGCCTCCAATTACTTTCTTGGCATACACATCGTTTAATTCTTCGGCTACACTAAGTGGAAAAGACTTTATTTTATCTGCTAATGCCCATTCAATATCTATATATGCCCTTATTTCATTCTTAATATCAGCAATTTGTTTTTGGGTAATAGCTTCTTCTTTTAAAAGAAATTGTTCGTAGGAATTAACGGGGTCTTTCTTTTTCCATTCTTCAACCAAAGAAGCAGGTATATTTTTATCTATGCTAGATTCTTCATGCCCCCCCGTCCTAAAGGTTCTAAACTCAACTAAATAAGGTTTACCATCTGCAATACATCCCTCTTTTACAGCCTTTATTGTTTCATAAACTTGCAAAATATTATTGCCTTCAATGCTTGTGTACCCCATTCCATATCCCCGTCCTTTATCGGTTAACTCTTCGCACTTAAATTGTTCATTTGTTGGCGTACTCAAAGCATAACCATTATTCTCTATCCCAAATATTACCGGAAGCCCCCAAACTGCAGCAACATTTAATGCTTCATGAAAATCGCCTTCACTTGTGCCACCATCACCAATGAAAGCTAAGGTTACCTTGTTTTTCTTTCTAAGTTTATTTGCCAAAGCCACCCCGTCGGCTACCGATAAAGTGCTACCCAAATGAGAAATCATTCCACATATATGATGATCAGGACTGCCAAAATGAAAACTACGCTCCCTCCCCTTTGTAAAACCATCTTTACCACCAAGTAATTGAATAAATAGTTTATGAAGTGGAAGTTGACGGGTAGTAAAAACTCCTAAGTTTCTGTGTTGAGGCATAATCCATTCATCAGGATCTAAAGCAAGCGTTGCACCTACACTAATTGCCTCTTGACCCACCCCACTAAACCATTTACTTATTTTGCCTTGCTTATAAAGCATTAGCATTTTTTCTTCTATCAATCTTGGAAGCAATAAATGCTTATAAATATTAACTAATTCCTGGTTATACAACCCAACTCTGTTTATATACATAGCAAACGGCATTTAGCATTACAGCCACCAAAGTATTGTTATTTTTTTACAAACATCACCTTTTATAATAAAAAAAGCCGAATTACTTTAATAATTCGGCTTTTTACTTAGTAAGTTGTTAATTACTTAGTTTCTTTTAGCAAATCTGCTTAGTAGCTTTAATATTTCTATATATAACCAAACTATAGTTACTAACAAGCCAAAGGCACCATACCATTCCATAAACTTAGGCGCACCTTGTTCTGCACCTTGCTCAATCATGTCAAAATCTAGAATTAAACTCAAAGCTGCAATGGCTACAACAAATAAACTTAACCCTATGCCTATTGTGCTACTGTTATACATAAAAGGCATATCTACACCAAACATACGAACTACCATTGTTATAAAATAGAAGATAGCAATACCCATTGTTGCGGCAAGTATCATACTCTTAAATTTTTGAGTAGCTTGTATTATTCTAAAGTTGTATAACAAGAACATGGCAAATGCCACACCAATAGTTAAACCAACTGACTGTAATATTAATCCTGGGTAAGTTTTTTTAAATGCATCATTCATTATTGCAGAAAGCCCTCCTAAGAACATTCCTTCTAATAATGCGTATAAAGGAGCTAAATACTGTGCCCAATTTGGTTTAAATACCATTGCAAAACCACATATCATACCTCCAAAAATGCCAGTCATCATTAGGGTACTCATTAGTCCGTCATTAAAACTCGTATACAAATGCCATGTATAAGCTGCGCCCCCTAAAACCATTAGCATCAAAAAGCCAAATTTATTCATGGTGCCTCTTACCGTCATTACACCATTTATAGAGGCTTCGATGTTATTACTGTTATCAAAAATCTTTTCTGTTAATGTTGGGTTGCCCGATTTAAATAATTCCATAATTTTTTATTTTTTTATGAACCCAAAAGTAGAGATTGTTAGGATTTACAAAGCGTTAAAATTAGTTTAGACTAAAAGGGTATTTATTTCTCTCATAAAATACAGTTTCTTATTTTTATTATTAAACTGTAATAAGGTGGGATGAACAATTGCTATATTTAGCCATTAAAAACATATAACCTTAAAAAGGCACTTTGTTTATTACCAATATTATTTAAAAAAAATAACAACTTACCTACTCATTTTATTTGGCAATACCCCTATTTTCACGCCTTGTGTTTTACTGTTGTCTTTATTGTAATCGTTAACATATTCTACTGCAAAATTTTGTGAAAAATTAATGAAAAAATACCTCGCTATATTATTTTTATTGCTCAAGATCACTTGCTATTCTCAGCAAAACGATGTAAAGAATATATTGAAAGAATATACAAATTGCAAAATTGATACAGTAAGAATAGATTTATTAATAAAGATAAATGACGGATTACAGGATTTGAACCCACAAATGGCAGTAACTTATGCGAAAACTGAACTTGCAATTGCACAAAATCTTCATGACTCTTACAGGGTGGTTTTATTAAATTTAATGATTGCAGAAAGTTATGGTAGATTAGGCAAAATAGCGGAATCACTTACAAACCTTGATACTGCATTTAGAATTGCTACAAAATTTAATTTCTTGCGTGAATTGGGGAGAATTCAATTAAATACCGGTATTGCTTATGCAGATGTTGGTAATGAACAATTGGCAATTCAATATTATTTATCAGGTATAGTATATTTTAAATCTTTGCACGATAGTATGAATCTTATTCAAAATTATGTAGATCTCTCAGATGCCTATTATCATAAAAATCAATCAGATTCAGCATTATATTATTTGAAATTGGCAGAGCCTTTGAGTTTAAAAAATAAAAACTACGAATTAAGTTTTATATACACCAATTGTGGTGAAGCTTATTATGTTAAAAAAAATTACCAACTTGCGTATGATTACATATTAAAAGCTTTTGCGATAGCTAAAAAAATTAACGACTTGTATGTACTTTCCGATTGTTATTTGGTGCTTGCAAAAATTGATTTTGATAAAGGAAAAATGGATAGTGCAAGGATAATTGCAACCAAAGGACTAGAAATAGCAAATCAATCCAATATAAGAGAAAACTTGATTGATGGCTACAACTTAATGAGTAAAATTCTTGAAAAACAAAATAACCCCAAAGAAGCTCTAAGATTTAAGAATCTTTACATACTAATAAAAGACAGCGTTTTATCTATCATCAACAATAATTTATCGCAAGCTTACGAATACGAAAAGCAAGACGAGAAACTTGCAGAGCTTAAAACTGCAACACTTTTACAAGAAACCGAATTAAAAAAGCAGTACTACATTACAACCATCATATTGGTAACGCTCATATTGGTAATATTTTTATCGGGGTATATATATTATTCAAGGTATAAGTTAGGTAAAGCAAACACCCAAATAAAGAACGCCTATCAAGAGGTTCGTAATCATGAAAGAGAAATTTTATTACAAAATGAGGAATTAATAAAAAATAACCAACAAATAAAAATTCAATCAGAAGATATTGAACGACTAAACAAAATAAAAGATAGGTTATTTAATATTATCTCGCACGATTTACGAAGCCCATTAAAAAGTTTAACAGGAATGTTGAAATTATTGGAAATAGGCACCATTACTCCAGAAAAATTTCAAAAGTTTGTTCCCGAGTTAATTAAGGGGGCAACCACAACCTCGGAATTGGTTGATAATTTATTAAATTGGTCAAACTCGCAATTAACGGGGTCAATTATCAACCTAAGTACTTTTAACGTTGCAACAGTGGCACAAAATCAGGTACATTTATTTGAAAGGCAAGCTGTAGAAAAACAAATCAATCTGTGTAATGACATAGCCAATAACTTGTTTGTTTTTGCTGATAAGGACATGATTGATTTGGTGTTGCGAAACCTAATATCTAATGCCATTAAATTTTGCAGTAATGGCGGAAGTATTAACATTACTGGACAACAATTAACAAACTGTGTAGAAATTTGTGTTATTGATGATGGAAAAGGAATTTCACCAGATAATTTAAAAAAGATATTTCAAACGCAAGAAAGATTTACCACAAAGGGTACCAACAATGAAATTGGTACTGGTTTGGGTTTAATGTTTTGCAAAGACTTTATTGAGAAAAACAATGGGGTAATTGGAGTAGAGAGTAAATTGAATGAAGGATCAAAATTCTGGTTCACCTTGCCTATTGGGGCAAATTAAGTATTACCAAAAACAATTGGGGAGATACTACTTTATTTATTCTTATGATGAACATATAGTAAAGGATTTTCTAAAATGACTTGATTTGAATAAAAAGAAGCTCAAATGCAAAATCGACCATTAATCTAGCATAGATCTACAAAAAAAGAAACATAAATCTACGCAGATTTTAATTGTAACATGCCTAGCAATGAACAGTTTTTGTATTGATCCTTTATTTCAGTGGTTGCGATGAAAGTTTGAGTGGTTGCGATGAAAGTTTGAGTGGCTGCGATGAAAGTTTCAGTGGTTGCGATGAAAGTTTGAGTGGCTGCGATGAAAGCTTCAGTGGCTGCGATGAAAGCTTCAGTGGCTGCGATGAAAGTTTGAGTGGCTGCAATGAAAGTTTCAGTGGCTGCGATGAAAACACAATAGCTTGTCCTTCTCTTAAAATAACAAGACTTTAAAGGGGCGCAACCTCAATCTTATTAAGTACAGAAGAATAGTGAAAGTTATTTGAGGGTTTAAAGTGCCTTTATTTAAGTTGTATTAAAAGAGTGCTTAGATTTTAAGTATAATTGGACTTTTATATATTATATTTTCTTAAAACAAATGTTCAAACTGCTTAAACTTCTTAACATTTGGACGAACATATCATCTCATTAAGAACTTTAGATGTAACAACAGAAATGATTCCTGCCAATAAATTGAGCCTTACAGCATATATTGCAAATAATTACTATATCCAATTAACAATTCACGCTATTTATTAGAATGTTACTCAGCCTTTTTTAACCCCAATATATTAGTGATACGCCACTATAACCATCAATTACTGCCCACCTAAATATTTGTTTTCAATCATGTCTTTCAACATCATTTAGGATGCTTTGATTCAAAAAAAAAGTACTCAAACCAATGTCTTAATTTCATCTTGTATTTACTATTTTTTTTGGCATTTGAGGTTAAAACCCAATAGGGATCGTTTTATATGATACATCTATACGTAAATGCCTAAACAGAAATGGGCTTAATACTAATTTAATAGAATTAAGCCCATTTATTTACTGCCTAATTTTAGGGTATGGATTAACTACAACAAGATTCAAACATTATTATTTCTTCTCAAATACTTGTGTTTGTGTAGCACCTTGAGTTCCTATTACCCTTAAGTAATAAGTACCAGCTTTTAAGTTATTCAAATTATATTCAAAGAAGTTTAACCCTTCAACAACAGAGGCGTGATTTTGATAAACACTTTTACCAGCAACATCTGTAATAATAATAGACAACTTATCGGCATTTAATGCACTAATTTTTAAATTTAATTCACTATTTACCGGATTAGGATAAATTGTTGCTAATTGTAAACTAGCAGCCTCTGTAGATTTTATTTCAACAATTGGCGAAATAGATGATTTACCATTTTTATCTATTTGTTTTAGTCTATAGAAGCTTACCCTATTATCAGTCTGTGGATCGGTGAATGTATAAGTAGATGTAAAGCCATTAAAAGTAGAAGCAACATATCCAATTTTATTGAATCTTACACCATCAACACTGCTTTCAACTTCAAAACCTTTGTTATTTATTTCGTTTGCTGTAACCCATGTTAATTTATTTTTACCATTCAATCTGTTTCCTTTAAAACTTAAATATTTTACAGGAAGAGGTGTAGAATAAATACTAATGTCATCCAAACCAATTACATTACCATAAGCACTTTGACCTTCAAAAGCAATTTGAATGGTTTGTCCTGCATAAGCAGAAAGGTCAACCGAGTTTTGTTGCCAACCTATTTGTGAATCAAAATTTCCTGACTGATCAACTCTTTGAAACCCTTGTACTCTATTCCAGGTTACTCCCTTATCTGTAGAAACGTCTACAAAAATACTATCTAGAGAAGTTTGAAATAAGGTATCGTGCGTAATCCAAAAACCTATTCCATAAGTGCCACTAGGAAATGTGATACATTGAGAATAAAGGATGCTTGTAAAACCTGTTGAATTTGCACCCGAGTATGTATCTAATAAATAGTAATGTGAACCACCATGAGCGGTTAAAGAATCGGTAGTGCCAACAGAGGTGTTCATGTCAGGATTTATATAAGAAGCTGCATACCAACCCCATAAACTTCTAGTACCAGTAAGTGCTGTTGTATTAACAAATGTAGCAGGTGCTTCCGCATCTTCTATAATAGGGAGTGTAGTAAGTGTTGAGGCGGTATTTAAAGTGCCTGTAATGGTATCATTAGTTGCATCGCCATCACCTGTAAAAGATACGATAGCTTTAAAATTGTTAAGCCCTACATTGTTTAAATTTATTCCCGAGAAGGTAACCACTTCAGTTGAACCCACTGCAATAGAGCCCACATTTGCAAGAGTACCAGTAAAGGTATTAGCGCCACTAACAGAAAGGGCTACAGATGCTTGGCCTGCATTGATGCTAGTTGTTTTTCCTGAATTTGAAATGGTTACCGACACACTCTGTGTAGAATTATAACAAGAACTTGTTGGAAAAGTAATATTAGTTAAAGAAGCATCGGTGTTAGAAAGGTGTCTAAACTGAACCGCCTCTCTAAATAAAGATGCTGCTAATGTACTAGATGCTTTAGGTGTTGTTGTACCATTATAACGCCTAGTGGTAGAATCTGTTGCACTCTTAGTGCTTCCTACGGAGGCTGTCCAAACAAAACCTGCAGGGGTAACACCATCGGCTCTTACAATTAGTAATTGTAGATTTTTAGAGCCAGAAGTTCTGGTAAAAGGTGTGGTTAAATCTACCCCGACCCAACCAGTTGTTGCTGCATTAAAAGTACCCGTAAATACGCTTGTGTAACCAGCATTGCTATATTTTGCAGTAGGCAAAGTAGTAACTGTAGCTGCCACCTCTTTTAAATACAAGGTGTACTTTGTAAATGAAGTTGCACTAGTGCCTACCGTATTCAAATTAAAATCTATATGATTTATTGCAGTAGCGGCAGTGAGAAAATTAGTTGTACCAATTTCTGAAGCGAGGTAAACTGATTCGCTAGCATGGTAGGCGGCGGCACCCGTAACAATATTGCCAGAAGTGCCTGGATTTACAACAACCTGAACAGTTTGAGCATTAATGCTAGTTATAAACATCGAAAAGCAAATAACAGCGAAAGTGTAGACTTTTTTTATCATAATTAAAGTTAGTTTGAATAAAAATAATAATTCTTACAATACTAACAAAGTTTTTGTCAATAATAATTTACAAATTTGATAAATCTATTTAAATATAATATGTGCAGCAAGATGCTTGATGATTGATTTTGGGGACAAATAGATTGCCCCGAAACTCCTGTAGATTGTTTAATTATTAATGTTGATTGTTCCATTACTTGCGGTGATTATTAATTTGAAGTTTGGTTGAATTATAAATATTGTATCAATGTCCTTTATTAAGAGAACATCTGTAAGATTGAGCTTGTCGAAACCAGTCTGAATTTTAGTTCCTTTCTACTAATCTCACCTTTAATAAACCCAAGTCAACACCCTTATCTGTAAAAATAGCGATGCGCATGTTCTTTACTTTACGCGTTTGTACTTAGGAGCTAAATAGTAGAAGCACATTGAAGCGTAAATAATGGTGAATGCCGTAGGTACATTACACTTTTTATGTTGTATATCAAAAAAATTACTTGATTATTTTAGTATCTATAAATATGTCTCCACAAATGTAACTTTTTCAATGCTTGAGTTGTAAATTACTACCAATATAACGTGCCTAATGGCATTATTTTAAAATAGTTTACACCTGTAAATAAATAGAAGTAACCTTTAGTAAAGTGGGGTGTTTTTTACCCTAAAATTTACAATTTTATAGTTTCTGGATAGTTAACTTCTACCAAAAATAATCCTAGCGCAGGTGTAGTAAAGTTTGCTTTAGTGCAGTCTTTAGCCTCAATTATATGTTTAAAATCGTCTATGGTTATAAGCCCCCTGCCTACCTGTAACATGGTGCCTACCAACCCCCTAACCATCCCCCTTAAAAATCTATTTGCTTTTACTTCAAACACCAAACAATTATTTTCATGCTTCCAATGGCATATTTCTATAGTGCAATTAAAGGTTTTAACTTGTGTCTTACGCTTTGAAAAAGAAGTGAAATCGGTATAAGTCATTACTACTTTTGCAGCTTCATTCAATGCATCCATGTTGATTGCAAATGGATAAAACCAGGCTGTTTCATTTAAAAAAGGGTTTCGTTGTTGGGTAATATAGTATTTGTAACGCCTACTATCAGCATCAAAACGAGCATGGGCAGTTGGGGTAACACAAAAGATACGCTTTATGGTAATATCTTTAGGTAATAAAGCATTTAGGTTATAAACGTTTTTCTCTATAATTTCAATGGAGTTATCTGTATGGAAATAGTTTTGTAATGCATGCACGCCTGCATCAGTCCTAGAGGAACACATTAATACAAATTGTATTTTATAAAAAGTAAACAATGCCTTTTCAAGAACTTCTTGTATGGTAACTGCATTGGGTTGTACCTGAAAACCGCTGTAATTTGTGCCTTTATATGCAACCTCAATAAAATAACGAGGCATATTAATGATCTTTTTTTAATTTGGGACTGGAGGTGGAGTCGGTTATTGCTTTGCCTTTTTTTATTTCAGCATCTAGTTGGGCAAGTGCATCTATAGCATTGTTTGTTTTGGTTTTTCCATTAATATTTAGGGTACTAAAGGATTGTAAATTTAATAAATTGAAGGTGTTGTCTGAAGCTTTTCTTAATAAATATCCCAAATCTTGATCATTAATGGTAATTGTAAAATGTTGTTCAGGGTATTTATTGCCCACAAAACCAATCTCGGCATAGTAAGTTGAAGCATTAATTTGAGGAATAATTAAAAAGCCATTTAATGAGGAACTATAGTTGTACTTACCATTTATAAGCACATAAAAAGGTTCTTTTAATTCGGATTCAACATAAATAAAATATCGTTTTTGTGCTGTTGAACCTAAGGATATTAAACTAAGTGAAACGAGAAAAATAAATATTAATCGCATAAGATAAAATTGTAGTGTTACAAACATACAGCTTTTAGGATTTAAAGTTTTAACAGCGGTTTTGAATGTATGCTTGATTTTTCTTTACAAAGCCCCCCGAAGACTCTAGTGGCAAAAGGAAGGAAAGAAGTAAAAGGGCAATTTTGAATGCTACTTCGTGTTTCTTTTCCTAAAGTCATTATTAATTTACAAAAAGCTAAACTTCTTTGTGTATATACACCTTATATATAGCTTCTTTTTTTAAAGTACTTGGTTAAAGTTTCAAAGTAGTATTTATATCTGTACTTTACTACATACCGTATTATACATCTCTAAACAATCCTTCTATTGGACTATCTCCCAATGTGGTAGTATTTTTTCTCCACTAAAAGCTAAATAACTAAGAAATAAAAGCCTCATTTTTTACAAGTAGCGACAAGAATATACATGCTGAAAGTAGAAAATTATAACAACATACATTATAAATAACTTTTAAAGTTTTAATTGATATGCACCTGAATTAGCTACAGAATAACCTGATACTTTTAAACTATTTGCTTCTGCAAGCCATTCCTTTACTTTATAAGCGGAATTAGAACCATCAAAGACGTATTGCTTGCAGTTGAAATAATTATTAAGACTCACTATCTTTATTTTAACATTTTTTGATAAAATAATTGCATCTATTTTCAGCTTTAAAGTAGGCACTATTGTTAGATTGATTTCTTTGTTTAACAACAATACCCTTTTATTAGCAGAAAAAATGCAATTATTTGTAAAGCCTATTGAATAGAGTTCTTGCTGTTCATGCACCCTTGATAATATTCTAGATGGCTTTAAATGAAAATCTTGCAGAAAGCTTGCTTCTTTTAAAACACTATCTCCAATAAAGTGGTAATGATATCCCTCCATTACATCAATAGCCGTATAGTTGCTAATATTATACACCACTATTTGCTTTTGGAATGATTTGTTATAAAAGTGTAAAGTCCTGATCACTAAAAAGCAAATAAAAAATGATTGGGCTATTAATAGCCATTTTGCTTTTTTATATAACAACCAATATACAATAGTAATACTAGTACCATATAACAGAATCACCTGTATTATATTAATTTGTAAGCTTCCCAAAACAACAAAGGGAAGGCTATTTAAATTTTCTATATAGGTATTCATCAGCCATAAAAGGTGATCAATAATATTTCCAATAAGCTTTGCCAAAAAAGGATAAAAGGAAAGTGGTAGCAGTAGGATTTCCATATATAAACTTAATGCAGCGATAGGTACCGCAATGATGTTGGTAAAAAGGAAAAGGATGGGTATTTGATGAAAATAGTAAAGTATGAGTGGGAGCGTAAAAATCTGTGCAGCAATAGATACCGAACACAAGTTCCAGATGTAATACAGTAACTTATTTTTGAAGTAGAACCAGTTTTTAATAAACCTTGCGAAAAGAACAATACTTAAAACCGCAGCATAACTCAGTTGTAAGCCAACATCCCAAAAGGCAAATGGATTAATAATAAAAATGAGTAAAGCTGATAGCGATAAGTTATTATAAATGTTGGTTGGCTTATTAAACAAATTGCCCAAAGCAATAAATGTAAACATAGTGGCACTGCGGGTAATAGCGGCAGTGGCCCCCGAAACCAATGCAAAACACCAAAGTAATAAGATAATAAATAGCGGTTTTAAAACATTAAAACATTTTATACGTCTAAACAAATTAAAAAAGTAACTCAATAAAGCATAAATCAGTCCTAAATGTAGCCCCGATATTACTATAAGGTGTATTACCCCTGTGTTGCTAAAATTTTGGATGGTGGTTCGGCTTAAGTCTTCTCGATACCCAATTAACAATGCTTCTGCAATATGGGCTTGTTGGGTATTGGTAATATAGTGTTGCAATGTACTTAGCGCAAATAATCTCAACTTAAAAATAAAAGCTGTAAGTGGGTTAATTTGGGTGGTTTTACAAACTATAAAGTCTTTTTCCGATAAAAAGCATTGATAAGCTATATGATGAAAAGAGCAGTATTGTTTATAATTGAAACCCGCTGGGTTTCCCGAATTTATAATGGGGGTTAATTGGGTGGTAATAATAATTTGTGATCCATAACTTAATAGTGGTTTTGTGCTAGATGCTTTAAAATAGAGTAACACCTTTCCTTTTACGGGTATCCATGTTTTTTGAATCTGCATTTGGCTTATGTTAGCCAACGCTTTGTAGGATTTGGCTTTATTAATTAATGGCTCTTCAATTGTTACTAAAACAAATATGGCTTTGTTTGAGGGTTTATAATGCTTGCCAATCCAATTTGCTTTATTTATGTCCAGATTAATGTAGCAAATTAATGCTCCTATTGAAATGAAAAGAAGGATGATTGCTGTGCCATTTATTTGAGGGATTGTTAGTTTGGGATTAATTTTAAATAAAAAAACTACCAATAATGTAACTCCTAAAGTAATCAGTAAAAATTGTAATGGAGGGGTTAAATAGTATTCACATACAATACCTATAATTAATGAAACAAGAAATCTTAATGCAGGGATGCGTTTAATTAATATACCCCTAGAGATATTTTTCATAGAGGTAATTTTATTTTTCTATAACAGGGATGAAATTAATGTAAAAGCATGCTGTAATATTTATTTAAATAAATAGGATGGGTTAATTAATAAAAGAACCCCTCTAAATTTTCATAAAGAGGGGCTAACATAGGGTTAAAATCTACCCTACAAAATAGAGGATTTCAAAAACGGGGGATGTCCTTTGTAAATATCTAATTTCTACATCGTAAATACCTAAAAACAACCCATTTATTTATCACGGTATTTTTCTGCGGATTTGACGAAGTAAAAGTTGCGGATTTGACGAAGTTTTTACTTCGTCAAATCTTGCAATTTTTGTAAAATCCCAACGGTATTTTTGACCGTATCTTTTGTCAAAATAATTGATTTATAAATATCTTATATATAAAAAATATTCATAATCAATGACTAAGCTAAGGTTTTGATGCAAAATTATGTATAGGTATATTGATAAGTTTACACTGTCAACAAAAAATAACTAATCTTAAAATTTTAACTCATGATTGCAATTGAAAGAAAACCCTTATTAGCACAAAAGACTCAAACTACTCAAAATGTAGACAGTATTATAAGAAATTATAAAAAAGATCGATGGATAAAAAATAGCGAGAACATTGGTAAAGAAGATAGCCTTAGTGCTTGGTGGAGTATTGCTGAATTAGAAAGCTTTTTAGATCAAGCAAAGAGTTGTGGTGGTGATGGAGTTAAATTTTATTTTGGAGCTTATGATAGCAATCATCAAGAAAGACCAGAATATGCTGATAGACAAACTTTGGTTATGGTAGCAACCAAGCAAAAGGATGGATTATACGGTGGTGTTGCCAATAAAGATATATATGTTGTTGGTGAGGATGGAAAAAGCCAATTAGTTAGTAATGTTGGTGGCAAAATTTGCCCACCTAGTTGCGGTCCCAAAATTACTACTGATCCAGACGTTTATTCTCCCGAAGTAGGTATTACATTGGTAGATACTGCTGAAGGTGGCATGATGATTATTTAACTTTTAATTTATATTATACTTCAGCAAAGAGACTGTCTCAAAAGTAAAAAAGTGCTTTCACAATTGCCTGTAAGACCCAAAGTCTCCATCAGGTGTCCGAATCAAATGTGAAAATGCTTGACTTTTGAGACAGCCTCTTTGTTAATAAAC
>Ga0007836_1000044_pt1 | contig 32532 bp, 34 predicted proteins | sample CryBogCBE23Oct07_FD_71205 | JGI IMG/M metagenome (GOLD analysis project Ga0007836, IMG submission 71205) | Freshwater microbial communities from Crystal Bog, Wisconsin, USA - CBE23Oct07 | ecosystem: Environmental > Aquatic > Freshwater > Lake | place: Crystal Bog, Wisconsin, USA | collected...
GCAGCCGTAACAAATCAGCGACTGGCGGGAGCTGATAGGACTGCGAAGCAGCCCCGGTAGGGGCGAGTGGCTTGGGAAAGCCCGAGTTCAAATACGAAGTACCGGCCGGGCAAGCAAACGCAGAGGCGCGGAGGTATTTCTTGAAATTGCTGATCAAAACAAAAAACCCGCCACCCCTTGCGGAGAGACGGGTCTTTGAATATCTTAGCGACTTCGTGCCTTGGGTCTTAGAGCTCTCGACGCTCGACCCTCGTAACTCGAATTCGGTGAGTAGATTAGGCAGCGAGGGCTTCGAGATCGGAACCTTCCTGACGACGCTTCACGATCACGAATCCTGCGATGCCAGCGGCAAGGAGCAGGGATGCTGCAACTTGAGAAGGCTCGGGGACTGCAGCGGTGGAAGCAACTGCGTACGAAGACACTACTTCAGTAAAGAGGGCAACACTGTGATCGAGACCCGTATAACTCCAATTCTGCCAAGGGTCTGTAGGTGTATTCCAATTATTGAATATATCTGAGCTATCCTGACTGTGCTTACCACCAATCCAATAGATACCATCCCCACCCCCATTAGGGTTGTAGAAATTAGAACCTCCAATCAAAGCTACAGCATACTTTTGTCCGGCATCCACACTCCAATTGAAGGATGATACATTGACAGCTGTGTAGGGGCCTTTGATGTCAGTGAGGTTAAAATCACAAGCCTGTCCAACTTGCGAACCGATACTATTGCCAGAAACATTAAATAATTTGGCAGTCATCGAACCCGTAGCCGCAGCACCCTTATTTGCAGCAAGATTGTAAAGTTGAAATGCTGCGGTAGCTATAGAGGCGCTTTCACTTGCAACAAAGGACTGGGCCTCTCCACGATAGGCTGATGTAATCCGATCTCCACCAGACCAATCACCACCATTATATGGCAAGGTTCTGAGGTTATTATAAATGAGTTCTGCCTTCGCAGATCCTGCGAATGAGGTGAGTCCTGCGGCGAGCGCAAGAGCGAAGAGGGTTTTTTTCATGGGGTTGGTTTTTTTGAGTTGGTGTCGGGTGTTTAGGTAACGCCTTTTTAATTCCCTGTAATCTTGCAGTTGAAAACCCATTTGGGACGAAGTGGGCTGAAAATGTGACGAAATGGGCTTTGGGGCGCCCTTCCATGCTTCATCGGGAGGATGTTCCGGACTAAGATCAATGCTCACGCATGTCCTCTACGGCCACCCCTTCACCGTTCCTTACCGCCCTCTCCATCCTGCGGGTGCCTTCGTTCTGGAGGTTCCAACTCTCGTTCTGGACCTTTGCGGTGCTGGTGCAGATCCTTCTGATCGGCCTGATGGGGGATAATCCCTCTATTTTCTTGAACCCCCGGCTCATTGTGGTGCGACTGGTAACGGGACTCCTCTTCAGCTCGGTCGCAGCGGTGATTCTGGGATGGCTCGACACCATGCGGCTCTCCACCGTCAAGTTTACCATGGCCACGGGAGGGGTCATCATCGTTCTCTTCAACCTTGCCAGTCTGGCGGGCTACAAGATCTTCCTCCAGATCAACCATCAGGCTCCTCCGAGAGAAATCCTGCTGGCTTTCCTGCTGCTGCGTCTCGGGATTTACATACTCTGGAGCTTTCTCTTTCTCCGTTTCCTTTCCCAAAGACGTCGGGAAAGACTCCTCCGTGAGAATAACCGCGCGGAGCTGGCCCTGCTACGAGCGCAGGTGAATCCCCATTTCCTCTTCAACTCCCTCAATGCGATCGTCGCGGAGTCGGAGGATCCGGGGAAAGTGAGAGAGATCACCTCCTCCCTGTCGGAGTACCTCCGCTTCTCGGTGAAGCAGGGTGATGGAGATGTCGTTGATCTCCGCCCTCTCGGTGAGGAACTCACGGCCCTGGAGGATTATCTCAGGATCCATCAGATCCGCTTCGAGGAGAAACTGATGAGCTTGATCGATGTGGAGGAGGAGGCCCGCTCCCAACAGGTCCCTCAGGCGATGATCCAGCCACTGCTGGAGAACGCCATCAACTATGGCCAGAAGACAAGCCCCCTCCCGCTGGTCATCAGGATCACGGCCCAGCTCTCGCAGAAGAGGCTGGTGATCGTGGTGGAGAACTCGGGTCACTGGATCGAGCCGATGACTCCCGGGGGCAGTCTCAAGACTGAAAGCACGGGTACAGGGCTTCGCAATCTGCGACGACGCCTGGAACTGATCTACGGGAGTAAGGCCTCTCTCGAGATTGAGAAAACCAGTAATAAAGTCCGTGTGGTCGTGTCGCTGCCTGTGACGGTGTAAGAACCTCCCTCCCCGTTACCATGAGTCCCACTAAGACGACAAACACCACAAAGTCTACAGAGACGACAAAGTCTTCAGAGACACCGAAAGCTAGGGTCGAGGCAATCCGTGTTATCTTGGTCGATGATGAGCGTCTGGCCAGGAAGGCGCTCCGTTCCCTGCTCAAGGAGCATCCCTCGATCGAGATCGTCGGCGAGGCAGATGGTGTGGAGGCGGCAATGACTCTGGTGAAGGAGTTGCAACCCGAGGTGATCTTCCTCGATGTGCAGATGTCTCCGCTGGATGGATTTGCACTGGTGAACCGACTGGCGCTGCAGGATTCCGCCCCCAAGATCGTCTTTGCGACCGCCTATGACAGGTATGCGGTCGAGGCGTTCGAGGCTCATGCCCTCGATTACCTGACCAAGCCCGTCCTGCCCGAGAGACTTGCCAAGACGGTCTCCCGTCTGGTGGCGGAGAAGACACTGAAGGAATCGGCCAACCTCCGGGCTCCATCGGCCGAGGAGGTCCATGTGCTACGTGACGGGGACAAGGTCAGGATCGTCAGGGCCCGAGAGATCCATACCGTCCGTGCGGAGGGGAACTACACCCGCCTTCAGCTTGCGGGAGGCGGTACCCTCATGGTGCGGAAGCCGATCGGGCTCTGGGAGGCGAGCCTGCCGTCGGAGCATTTCCTGAAAATCTCCAAGAGCCTTCTGATCAATAGAAGCAGCATCAGGTCCATGGATCGCATCAGCCGCGACATCACCAAGCTCCGCCTCGCCGACTCTCCGGATCCCATCATCCTGAGCAGGATCGAAAGCCAGCGGATTTACAAGGCACTTGCCAAGAGCAGAAATCCATGACACCGATTATCCCTTCGATGTGTCACCCCCTACCCCGTCGATCCCATAGCTTCTATAGGACCGCTCTTGCCCTCATGGTTCTCGGGCAGTTCGCCGTACTTCCCCTACAGGCTCACACCCCGCATGATTTGATCGCGGCTGCCAAGGCCAAGGCAGCCCTTCTTAAAGCGGCGCAGCTCAAGGCAGCCATGTTGAAAGCTGCACAGGAAAGATCTGCCTTGATCAAGTCTCTGGCAACTTATGATTTGCTCTTCCAGTCGGGGATCAATCATGTCTCCCTGATGCAGGTTCGTCAGCTAGGCTACCTGCTGTATGACCATTTCGAGCTAAAGCGGACGGAACGAGAACTCTCATCATGGGATACTCATTCTGAAGACCCATGGAATCTCTGGACGCAAGAGAGCGGTAGCCTCTGGAGAGCACCCTCCAACGCCTCCTCCCCAAGCAGGAATACCTCCAGTGGCGCCTTCCTGCTGGGGGTCGACTACCAGCTCTGCCGGGATCTGAGGGCAGGTCTCTTCTCGGGTTACCTCCCAAGCTACACGACGCTCTCCGGAGGGCTTGGCTCGGCAAGCAGCGAGGGTCTGACTTATGGGGGCACCCTCAGCTACGCGAAGCCGCAGGGGGGATTCTATGCCGACGGGGTGATCAGTGGCGAAGGGTTCCAATCCAGCACCTCTCATCCTGTCATCTCCAATGGCACTCATTACGGGACGGTCTCGGCCAAGCCGGTCAGCGCGGCCTACACGCTCGGTGGCGACATGGGCTATGACGTGCGGCGCGGTCGATGGACCTATGGTCCCGTCGCGATGATGCAATATACCGAACTGCAGGCCGACTCGATCAGCCTCAGCGGTCCCGGCAAGTCATCCGGTATGGTGAACGGGCAGTGCCTGGAGAGTCTCTACACGGGATTCGGGAGCCATGTTCTCTACTCCCTTCCCATCAATAGCTCCGTAACCCTAGTCCCTGAAGTGCGTCTGTTCTGGAGTCATGAGTTCCTGGACGGGGCCACCACGGCGACAGGAACTCTGAGCCAAGCTCCGGGGCACACCTACTCCGCCACGACCTCCCCGGGGAAACAGAATGCGGGTAATGCCTACGCCGGCCTCACGGCGCTCTTCGGAAAAAATCTCTCCTCATCGCTCTTTTACGGCGGGTCTCTCAGCAGCGGCAACTCGGTGCAGTCTCTCCTGCTCTCGATCAATCTCTCGCTCTAGAAATTCGCTCTAGAAATTCGCTCTTCCGGCCTGAGTCATCAAAGGAAGCGTCGCAGATTCTAATCGGGCTTTCGTGATATCAGGAATCTATGGCACGATCCCCTGCATGAATTCCTACCTGATTGCCCTCATCTCCTTTTTCTGCATCTTCGGCGGTGCGTTGATCGGAATGCTGATGCAGAGGTTCATTCCCTCTCACCACCTCAGTAAGGAATCACAAGATAGCGTGAAGCTGGGCGCGGGCCTCATCGCCACCATGGCTGCCTTGATCCTGGGTCTTCTGGTTTCTTCCTCCAAGGGATCCTACGACCGCGTCAATGCCCTCGTGAACGAGGCCGCAGCTAACACGATCAATCTGGATCGGACTCTGCGCACCTACGGACCAGGAGCGGAACCGCTTCGTCAAGCCCTGCTTGAGCGCGTCACTAGAATCAAAAACGACATCTGGCCTGAGGGTGTAAAGGCTATCAAGAAGAGTTCCGTAACCTTTAAGGAGGAATCAACCATTCTCGCTCTCATTAGCAGGATCTCCAAGCTGGAGGCAAAAACCTCTGAGGAACTCGAGATGAAGAGCAATGCCATAGCCATTGCGGCAGATCTGAACAGGGAGCGCTGGCAGATCACGGTGGAGTCGACCTCCAAACTTCCCATGCCTCTGGTGGTGATTCCGGTCTTCTGGATCACCTTTCTTACCTTCGTCTACGGCATTTTCTCCCCGCGCAATGGAACCGTAACCATCGTGCTTCTATTCTGCTCAGTCAGCATCGCGGGGGCCATCTTCCTGATCTGTGAAATGAGCATGCCTCTGGACGGGTCGATCAAGGTTCCCAGCCAGCCCTTCCAGACGGCCCTGGAAATGATCAGTCGATAGGAGCAATCACCACGCAGTCGACTGGTATCACCCTCCGGTTGATCGGTCTACTGCTCGTGGTAGTTATGGAGGAGTCCGCCATCCACGACGAAGGTAGCTCCCGTGACATAGGAGGCATCATCGGAAGCGAGAAACGCGGCGAGGCCTGAAACATCGTCGGGCTTACCGAGACGACCAAGGGGGATCTTCGACTCCAGGAGGGCGAGGAGTTGGGGATTGTTCAGCAGGGCGGTATTGATCGGCGTGGCGATGGCTCCCGGAGCAATGTTGTTGACCGTGATCCCAAGGGGGCCGAGTTCGACCGCTAGGTCTCGGCAGAGCATTTTTAGGGCTCCCTTGCTGGCGCAGTAGGTCGAGAAGTGAGGAAAAGGGAGTTCCTCATGCACGGAGCTGATATTGATGACACGACCGGGGCGGTTCGTGGCGCGCAGGTGATTCACAAAATCCTGAGTGATGAAGAAGGTGCCACGCAAGTTGATCTGAAGGACGAAATCGAAGTCCTTCTCGGTGACATCCCAGAAATCGGCATGCTTCTCGACGCCGGCATTGTTCACCAGAATGTCAATCTTCCCCATCTTCTCGACTCCCTCGGTAATGACACGGCGATCATCCTCCGTATTGGCAAGATCCCCTTGGATCATATGAACCCTGCGTCCCAGTGCCGTGATGGCATCTGCTGTATCCTGAGCGCTCTGTCCCAGGGCACGATCATCGACAATGATGTCGGCCCCTTCTTGGGCAAGACGGATGGCGATGGCTTGTCCGATTCCTTGGGCGCTACCGGTGACGAGTGCTACTTTTCCTGCGAGTTTCATTGGGGATTTGGAGGTTTGTTGTGGGTTGTTAACTGAAAAATGGGGATGAGGACGGCTTCAGGGATATCTCAGATATCCTGGGAAAGGATTTCGGCCACCAGCGCGGTCCACCCGGTCTGATGCGAGGCACCCAGTCCCTTGCCCGTCTCTCCGTGGAAATACTCGTTGAAGAGCACGAGATCTTTCCAGTACGGGTCGTTGGCATAGCGGGCATCCTCTCCATGACAGGGACGCTGACCCGACTCATCTGAAAGAAATATCGAGGAGACTCTCTGGGCAAGAAGGCGTGAGGCTTCCCCAAGCGTGATCCAGTTGCCGGAACGGGTGGGAAATTCCACCTTAAAGCTCTCTCCATAGAAATGATCATAAGTCTCGAGCGACTTGATGATCATGAAGTTGATGGGCACCCAGATGGGCCCTCGCCAGTTGGAGTTGCCACCGAACATACCGGTCTTCCCCTCCCCGGGTTCGTAATCCACGGAATAGACCTGGCCATTCACCGTGTAGGTATAGGGGTGCTTCTCATGGTACTTGGAGACCGAGCGGATGCCATGCGGCGACAAAAACTCCTCCTCGTCGAACATGTAGCGGAGGATTTTTTCAAGGCGCTTTCTGGGAGTGACCGTGAGGAGATGCTGGGAGTTGGGATCCTGGGAGGCGGCACCGTTGATTTCCAGAAGCGTGGAAGCAAGCTTCGGCCTGTTCTTAATAAACCACTGGAGGCGGTTCTTGTACCCGGGGTTCATATCCCGCTGCTTCGGCGTGACATAGCTGGTAGCAAAGAGCGGAATGAATCCGACGATCGAGCGGACCTTGATGGGAATGCTTTGTTCCCCAAGCTGCAAATGGTCGTAGTAGAACCCATCCTCATCATCCCAGAGTCCAGTCCCTCCGAACTCGTTCATCGCCTCGACGATCCGGGCAAAATGGGTGATGAACTTCGTGCCCATGTCTGCGTAGACGGGATTATGGACCGCGAGTTCCAACGACATACGGAGCATGGTCAGGCAGTAGAAGGCCATCCAGGAGGAACCATCGGCCTGCTTCAGCACTCCTCCTGTGGGCAACGGTTTGGAGCGGTCGAAGACCGAAATGTTGTCGAAGCCCAGGAATCCTCCCTCGAAGAGATTGTTTCCATTGCTGTCTTTGCGATTCACCCACCAGGTGAAGTTGATCAGGAGTTTTTGGAAGACCTTCTCCAGAAACTCAGGATCAGGCCTCCCTGCCCGCACTCCCGAATAGTAGAGCCGGAGTGCCGCCCACGCATGTACTGGCGGATTCACATCGGAGAAGTTCCACTCGTAAGCGGGCATTTGGCCGTTCGGATGCGTGTACCATTCGCGGAGCAGGAGGATCAGTTGGTCCTTACAGTAGTCGGGGTCAATCCTCGAGAGTGCCGCGGTATGGAAGGCGAGATCCCAAGAGCAGTAGTAGGGATACTCCCATGTGTCGGGCATCGAGAGGACATCCCGGTTGAAGATGTTCTCCCAATCCTGATTTCTGACGGAATGTCCGGGAGGTGGTGGTGGCTCCGTAGAATCCCCCTTCTCCCACTCGGTCTGAACCAGATTGTAAAACTGCTTGGACCAAAGAAGTCCCGCATAGGCCTGACGGGTCACGTTTTTCTGCTCGTCGTCGAGTGAGGATTCGATCTTGCCGATGTAGAACTCATTCGCCTCCTCAAGTCTCGTTGCAAAGATATCCTCAAAGCTGTCATCAAGCGCCTCCCCCTGAGCCGCACCTTTCTCCGTCAGGCGCATTCTTAGAACAACGGAGCCGCCTGCTGGGATCGTCAGGTTGTACCGACCGGCCGCCTTGGTTCCGAAGTGTTCGGGATTCACGGCATCCCCCTTGCCGTGAATCACCGTATCGTGGAAAGCATCCTTCGTGTAACGCTTCTTGGAGGGCGCTCCGTAGAGCCGCTGGGTATTGGTCTCGTTGTCAGTAAAAAGAAACTCAGGAAGTTTGCCGTCAGGCCCCTGATCAAAAGTCATCTCATACTCGCCCATCACCGCATGCACAGCGGAAAGCGTGCCGGGTCGTGCAGGGGAGATTTTAGGTTCCACAAGGCACTCCTCGCTGATCTGACCCCACGACCAAGTATTGCGATACCAGAGGGTCGGGAGAAAAACGAGATCCGCCTGATCAGGCCCCCTGTTGCTAATGGTGACCTTGATCAGAATGTCCTTGATCGACCCCTTCGCATACTCGACCTGGACATCGAAATAGCGGTTCTGGTCAAAGACGCCAGTATCGACAAGCTCGTACTCGGGTTGGAGGTGAGAACGACGGCCATTCTCCGCGACCAGATCGGCATACGGAAACTCCGCCTGAGGGTATTTGTAGAGACCCTTGCAATAGGAATGGGTCGGTGTGGCATCTAGGTAGTAGTAGAGTTCCTTGACATCCTCGCCATGGTTTCCCTGCGGCCCGGAGAGCCCAAAGAGCCTCTCCTTGAGAATCGGATCCTTTCCATTCCAGAGCGAGATTCCAAAGCAGAGACGCCCGAAACGATCGCTTAGACCGAGCAGCCCATCCTCACCCCAGCGATAGACCCGACTGCGTGCCTGATCGAAGGGGAACGAGGTCCAGACATCGCCATTACCGGAATAGTCTTCGCGAACTGTTCCCCACTGGCGTTCGGAGAGATAGGTGCCCCAGAGTTTCCAAAAACGCTCTCGGCGCGTGTCTTCACCAAGTCGGATCTCCTCGGCTGTTAGCGAAACAGGATCAATAACGGGCATCTCGGTCATGGAGTGATAGCTCAGGCACCGGCGGCAAACTTTAGCTTTTTCCTGAGTCGGTCAAGGGCCGACTGGGAGACGACTTGCTTGAAGGTAATTCGGTCCGCAGGGATGGTCTCCTTCCACGCATCAGTCTCCCCACCCGCTGTTGCCAAGGCGATCCAGACCGTGCCGACTGGTTTCTCCGCACTCCCTCCATCCGGCCCAGCAATACCCGTCGTGGCAAGGGCATAGGTGGCCCCACTTTTATGGAGCGCTCCCGTCGCCATGGCCCGTACAACCGGCTCACTGACAGCGCCGTGAGCCTTTATCACCTCAGCAGGAACACCCAGAAGATCAGACTTGGAGCTGTTGCTATAGGTCACAAATCCCTCCAGGAAGACCTTGGAGGAACCAGGCACATTCGTGAGACGATTAGCAAGATGACCTCCGGTGCAGGATTCCGCAGTAGCGATCGTCCTCCCACGCTCCGCGAGCAGATGAACAATGATCTCCTCCATCGACTGTTCATCTCCTGAGACCAGATAATCACCGATGACAGCTAGAAGCGCAGGCTCCACCTGATCGAGAATCTCACGAGATCCTATCAGGCGGAAATCGACCTCATTGGGGCGCGCACAGTAACCGACCTCCAGATCACCGCGCTGTGAGAGTTCCAGTCCGATCTTGGCCTCAAGCATCGACTCCCCCATGCCGACAACTTTATAGATTCTACATTCGTGCGAAATACCGCCGGAATCTCGTTGAGCTAATTCCTTCAGAACAGGAAGCACATGGGCAGTTGCCATCGGTTGCAACTCACGCGGGGGCCCAGGGAGCAGGAAAATATGAGGGGAGGACCATGAGATGCCCTCGACGGCCGGCAGATAGAGGCCGGGAGCAGTGCCATTGTCATTCGGCAACACCCTGGCACCCTCGGGTGCCATGGCCTGACGCTCCATGCGAGGCTGAAACGCAAATCCCCGCCGCCTGCAACGCTCCTGAATGCGCTCCAATGTCTCGGGATGATTCATCATCTTCCTGCCCAAGAGTTCCGCAACCAGTTCACGAGTGATATCATCGGTCGTCGGCCCGAGGCCACCGGTCACAATAATGACATCCGTGCGGCGAAAAGCCTCCAGCAAGGCATCACGGATCGGGGCACCATCAGGCACCGTGGTCTGACGGGCGATTCTGAGCCCGATCGGGAAAAGCTGTTGTCCAAACCATGAGAGATGGGCGTCACGGACATTCCCAAGCAAGAGCTCGCTGCCAGTGTTGAGCAGTTCGACACGGAGGCTCATTGCTCGGCCCCCGTCACAATGCCGAGCCAACGGTCGACCATCCCCTTCTGCCAGACTGATTCCTCCATGGAATAGGCATGCCCCAGATTGGCCAGCATTCGCGCAATGACCTCCCTGGAGCCCGGATTTTCGAGATGCTCGTCGCTCAGTTCGATATTCTGACGCGCGAGAATATCCGCACAGTCCGCAAGGGAAAGGATCCGACCGGAATGAAAAGGATCAAAATAGGTCTCACCGCAGCGGGCAATAAAATGACCCGGGAGATTCACCCCGTGGAGGGTTATTCCCGCGCGCTCCGCGACGAACATGTAAAGGAGTGTAAGCGTCAGGGGAAGACCACGGCGGCTCTCCATCACGCAAGGCAAGATGGAATTCTCGTGGTTGTAGTAATCATTGGCATTCCCGTCAAATCCGAGTTCCCCATGCAAGTACCGGGTCAGCACGCTGACCGGATCAGAAGCTCCCTCACTGAGGCGACGGCGAAACTCACCACCCCATTCATTCAACTGGGCAAGACACTCTGCCTGATCGATCCAAGGCATCAAGGCACCGGCAATGAGCCAGGAGGCCTGCTCCAGAGAAATCTCCTCACTCTTCAAAAGCACCTCTAACTCAGCCCCGGAACGCTTCCCCTCGATTGCATGGAGAACCTCCTGTGCATGGGCCGCGACGATTGCCGAATCCGCATTCACCAAGTCGCGAAGGTCAGGCACGGCACTCTCACCCTTCAGAACCAACTGCTCCTTGACCAGGACGAGAGTATCAGGATCATCGTCGCGAAAGAGACGGGCCAGAGCATCACACTGCGTTGACATGGAGGTAAGGATGAAACCTGAAAGCAAAAAGCAGAAGCACTAAAAACAGGGTGTATCACGCCACCACCACATCCACAGCCGTGATCTCCCCATCTTCAGTCGTGACCCTCACCGTGGCGGGACGGCAGCAGACCGCGCAATCCTCGATCATCTCGACAACACCATCCTCGGCGGTCTCCACCTGAATGGCATACTCCTCACCGCACTGCGGGCATTGGATAAGAATTTCTTCAAGCCAATCCATAAGATGAAAAGGATGAAACAGGAGCCTGAGGATCCAAGCAACCGATCTTCCAGTTTCTACTCCTCGATCTCGAGGCGAGGAGCATCTCCCCAGAGAGACTCCAGTGCGTAGAGGTCACGTCTCTCCTTGTGAAAGATATGAATAATCACACTGCCATAATCGATGATGACCCACTGACTAACAGGGAATCCATCCTCGGCGATCGGGCGAAGTCCTGTGGCCTCGCGCACCTTCTCACGAATCGAGCCCGCAATGGCCTTGAGCTGTGGCTCGGAAGTTCCTGAGACGATCAGGAAAAAGTCGGTGAAGGATGAGATCCCCCTCATGTCGAGAACAACGACATCTTCAGCCTTCTTGTCGAGCGCCCCTTCAGCACAGAGTCTCACCAGAGCCTCGTCCGGATCGATCTTCACGATCTTCTTCTCTTTAACCTTCTTCTCCGGCTTGAGAGGAGCGGTTGCCTTGGGCTTCTTAGCTGTTGCCATGGAGAGAGGAGCGGTGCGGGTGATGGGTCATTAGGAAATCATATACCCCCTCGGGCACCATAAAGCGAATGGAAAGCCCCTTCGACAATCGATCCCTGATCTCCGTGGAGGAGAGATCGATACGACGGCGTACTACGGGAAAATCACCTGGGGGCAGTTCAGCCGCATTTCCTCGGTCTAGCACCGCGAAATCCACCAGATTCTTGAGCTCTTCAATCTCATGCCACTTGGGAAGATCCTTCAAATTATCAGCTCCAATCAGATAAATGAATCGCACGCCGGGATGGTCCCCAAGCAATTCCCTGACCGTGTCGATGGTGTAGGAGGGACCATCGCGATGAAGTTCCCGTTCATCCACGGAGAAACGAGACTCGGAGGAGATTGCCTCTCGGAGCATTGTCAGACGGGACTCCTTGGAGACAGAGGGCGGAGATGACGTCTTAAAGGGGGAAATCCCTGCAGGAATGAAAATAATTCGATCCAGCCCCAGGTCCTCCATCGCCGCCTCGGCAAGAATCAGATGCCCTAAATGAATCGGATCAAAGCTTCCCCCGAAGAGTCCCACCCGCTCGACATGGCCTGGAATGCGCTTCGTCGTCATGGTCAGATCCTCAGCCAAATCTGCTAATAAAGGAGGTACGGCTGCCTCTCGCTGCGGAAACGATTGAGGAATGGCTGCCAGGAAGCCACGATTTGCTCGGGACGACGATTTGCAAGTTCTCGTCGGATTGTGTCGCTGCCATAGACCTTCTCGAAGAGATTGATTTTGGTTTTACTCGCCTGGGTGAAGATCAACCCGTGCGACTCCTTATTGCACTCGGCCAGCGCGTAGAGGGCTGCAGCTCCTAAATTACCACCGCCATTCGGATTGGCATGAAAGATCACCCCAGGTCCGCAACTCGTCGTGGTGGGGCCGACCCCGATCCCCTGACACATCGACTGAAGATAGGAAACCATCCTTGGCTTCACCCAGTGTGCTCCCAAGACCTGAAAGGCCCTCGGCGAGAAGAGCCCTTGATCAAGGCCTCCTGCCAGCTCCCCTACCACTCCAGTGATCACATAATAATTGGGAGTCATCTCATTGGGAATATTCGGCGAAGGAGCAACCCAGCGCAGTCCGGTCATCGGCCACGTCATCGAGCGATTCCATCCGCGCATCTTGACTACCTGAAGATTGGCTTTCGGCCCCATCCAGCCCTTGGCGTTCGCCATCAGGGCCAACTCGCCGACAGTCATCCCATGGACATAAGGAATGGGGAACTGCCCCACAAAGGAGATCCACTTTTGATCGATCCCCTGCCCCTCGACACGATCCCCTCCCAGAGGATTCGGACGATCAAGGACCACAAACTCCTTCCCTTGCTCCGCACAGGCCTCCAGGCACTTGCCCATCGTGCTGATGTAGGTGTAGCTGCGGCATCCGATATCCTGCATGTCATAGACGAGCACATCAACCCCAGCCAGCATCTCACGGGTCGGTTTCCGCGTATCACCATAAAGTGAGTAAGCCTTCAATCCTGTAAGCGGATCGCGGCGCGAGCGCACTTCGACTCCTGCCTTCTCCGTTCCATCAAGACCATGCTCCGGAGTGTAGAGTGCCACGAGATTGACATGCTTCTTCAGGATCATCCGTGTCTTCTCCCCGGCGGAGTTGACTCCGGTCTGATTCGTGACGAGCCCAACCCTCTTGCCTCGCAAGAGATCAAAGTTATTCCCCTGAAGCACATCGATGCCGAGTTCCACCGCGTTTGCGGAGGAGATCGAGAAGGTGAGTCCAAAGATCAGTGCTAGGGAAGAGATCAGGGTTCGAGGCTTCATAAAAATCGTTTCGTCAGTCGGCGGGTTATCTGGTTTCCTGCACGCTATGAAAAGCCCCTCTCCCGGTCAACTTCTGCTCCTTGGTGTGCCCGGCATGGAAGTCGATGATTCCTATGCCGATTTCATCCGCAGGGTTCAACCAGGTGGATTTATTCTCTTTGGCCGCAATATCCAAACTCCCGATCAGCTCCGTCGTCTCACAGACCGACTCAGGGAGCTCAGCGATATCGAGCCGATCATTACAATTGATCAGGAAGGAGGACGCGTCTCACGACTCAAGCTCCTTGGGAACGAGCCTCCCAATGCCCGCCAACTCCGTGACAAAGGAGATCTCGAACTCATCGCCTGTCATGGAGAGTTGACAGGACAGTTGCTCCGGATTTTCGGATTCAATCTCGACCTCTGCCCGGTCCTCGATATCGCCTTCGATGACGAGGCCGATAACTCGCTTCGGGGACGCTGCTACGGTACGACGGCCGACCAAGTCATCACCATGGCCGGCGTCTTCAACAAGGCTCTTCAATCAACCGGCGTCCTCTCCTGTGGCAAGCACTTCCCCGGATACTCCTCGGCTTCCAGCGACCCCCATCATGAACTCTCCGCCCTGCCACGCTCACTTGCTGAGTTGGAAGCCCATGAGCTGAAAGTCTTCAGGCACTTTGCTGCCGGCGAGAATACCGTCGACAGCATGATGATGGGACACATTTCCTTTGCCGAGCTCGATTCCTCAGGACTTCCGGCATCTCTCGCTCCAGCTATCACGACAAGACTCCTTCGTGAAGAGATGGGATTCCAAGGACTCGTCATGACAGACGACCTCGACATGGGAGCGATCATCAACCATCACGGATTCGACGAGATGATCCGTCTGGGACTGGCTGCCGGAAATGACCTCCTCATGATCTGCCACAGGACCGAACTCGCAGAACAAGCCTTTAAGATTCTGGAAAAGAGCCCCTCTGATCAGCTCGAGCGCGCCTATGCGAATCTGGCCACCTTCAAGGCCAAAATGGCTCCGCCAACCACCTTTAGCCTTGAGAACTTCCAATCACTCGACCAGGCAGTCTGGGACTTGCGCGTCAATGTGCTTGGCGCCGAAGAGGCCGTGAAACGGAGCCCTGAGGATGGGAAGCGATCCCCAGTGGAGACTTACTGAGTAACTCCCCGATCAGGCAGAGACCAGATCAGAAGCGGCAAAGAGCAACGGCGCTTTGACCTCACATTCGAGAGGCTGCATTTCGGGCTCAGGAGACTCATCAGGAAGGGAGTAAATCAGCGGCTCATTGAGGAAGTAGGAAATCCCTGCTGCCTCCAGCATCATGCAGATTTCGTCGAGACACCGGTGACGGAATCCCCCTGTCACTTCGACCACTTCTCCCCCAAGCGACCCCTTCAGTGACTCCAGCCAAGGAATCATACCACCCTCGAAGAGGTAGGGCATCGCAATAGCCCCCACCCTCATCTCTTCCCAGGCCTCGGGTGAGCAATCCCAGAATCCCTCAAAATCATCATGGGAAGCAGCCACCATACGCTCCAGATCGACCGCCGCGATCTCGGAACTGTTCGAAAGACCATGATCCATCAGATGACGAAGAATTGTGATCGCAACGTTCCGTTCACGCCCCGCGCGAAAGAGGTGGGAGACCCAGCCGAAATTCTTTTGGATCAGTCGGGCACGGTCTAGCTCCAGGCACTCTTGCATACCCCATTCCTGCACACGAGACAGGGAATCACCAAGCTCTTCACCCTCCAGCGAGAAGACATCATTGTAGATAAAATGAACCAGCTCATCCCGTTGGGTAGCAACACGAAGCCTCTCACGCAACGGCACAACAAGATCCCCGAATGCCTCGACATAGGCTGGTTGGAAATCGATACAGAGAAGCATGGGGTAGAGGAAAAATCGTTGCTTGGGGCGGAGACTTTAGCGTCAAAAACACTTCCGTCATGGAATAAATGACAAAGTGACGAAAAAATAACAAATCACCCCGGCCGACCGCCGATACTCGTGGCAATGAGAAGCTTCTTCCCCTGCAGCTGCTTGCCTAGGCTTCCATAAGCCCATCCGTAAGTCAGCACGTCATCCTGCCACTTCTTAAGCAGAGGGGGTGAACCGTGAACTCCGAATGCTTGCGGACTTCCTCAATCAACCGACGGTTGACCCGTGAGATGCCTCAATATTGGGATGTGCAAGGATGACAAGCGTCTTCATCGAAAAGCTCGCTTAGGCAGAAAGCTTAGGCTTTGCCGCCGAAGGTCACGTAGTCGTCCACATCGAGAAGGTCGAACCAACCACCGATGTCGTCGCGGTTGGGGGCGATCTTCTTCTGAGCCTCGTGCATATACTCGCGGGTCTCCACGGATGAGGGGACACGGCTCTCCTGCCATGCCGACCAGGACTTGATATCCAACTCGTTTGGACTGGATTTGGAGTTAGCCTTGATCCACTCAAGGATCTCCCCGTCACTCTTGCCAGCCTTGAGTTGCTCCAGAAGCTCCTCGGGATTAATGCCTGCGAATTTCAGGAAATGCTCATCGAGGGGACAGTTGTAGTGGTACTCGCCGTTGGTGCCGGCGATGGTGGCGCGGCCCTTGTCGAGCATACGGGGAAGGATGACATAGCCGCCGAGGCGGACACGGGGACTGCGGGGAGGACGTTGGCTGAGGTTCATAGGAATGAAGATAGTAGACCTTCATCATGAATCCGGATCCCAAAAAGGTCGAGGGAGATGAAGGGAGGTTTTTAGGCTGAAGACTGAAGACTGCTAGGGGCTGAAACGGAAGAGAAATCAGTGGAACCACGAAAAACACGAACTCACACGAAAGGGAGGATGCCGCAGATTTGACATGAGCTAGCCAGATAGCTAGCTAGATAATATGAACTCGGCAGGAACAATCCAGATAGGAACTTTTGAAGCCAAGAACCGGCTCTCGGCGCTTGTCGATCGAGCCTCCAAAGGAAGTCGGATCTGGATCACCAAACGTGGCAAGAGAGTCGCACTCCTCTCCTCAGGCAATGATCCCAAAGGTTCAAGCGATACAGATCTCCTCACATCCTTCCGCAAAATCAGAAGTCGCTCCACTGGCAAAGCAGGCAATGACTCCCTCAAATCCCTGATCGCGGAGGGCCGTCGGTGAAACAGACCGTTGCGGACGCATCCTTCTGCGGGGCCTGGATCCTGGCCGATGCACTATCGGACAAGGCCGAGGATCTTTTGACACGGATCGTCAACGGTTCCGTCGAACTCGTGGTGCCTGCACTTTGGCACTATGAGATGAACAATCTCCTCCGCTCGGCCCACCGTAGAAAAAGGCTCACTGAAGAGGATGCCCGCGAAGCGTTGGAAACGCTCAATCAGGTTCCACTTTTCAACGAGGATCTTCCAGAAGGGCCTGCAAGAAAAAGAATCCTGCATCTTGCCCTTCAGTTCGATCTCTCCTGCTACGATGCCGCTTACCTGGAATTGGCCGACCGACACAAGATCCCGCTCTACACAGCGGATGCCAGACTCCAAGCTGCTGCTAAGCAGTTGGGGCTGCTAGCAAAATAGTTTTAGGGCTATCGGTTATCATAGTAATTTAGAAAAATGATTCCTATGGATAAGGAAGGTGCTCCACAACATCGTGATGACGAATCATCTTTTGAGATTTCTAAGGATCAATTCTCCGATTCCTCATCCTTCGGGTATGGCTCCGGCCCGTTCACCCGTCCACTCCCCAGACCGACCGGCTGCTGGGCAGGTTGCATCCGAACTCCCTGCTGCCTCACCAACCGTCCGGATCGAAAAGACCATTCACTGCAGTGAGGTAAAGTTGCCTGAAAAAGCAGACCTTCTGACTACAGGACTGTTTTCTGAGGAATCTTGACGATCCGGCTTAAGTCGTACCCTTGAGCTGCGGCATGTTGCAGGAGTTTTTGATAAGTGCTCTCAGGGAGTGACGGCGTTCGGGCCATAATCCAGATCAGATCACGGGAGGGATAGCCAATCGTCGTCGTGCTGTAATCAGGTGCCAGATCGATGACGAGGTAGGGAGCCTTGAATGGCCAGAGGAACTGGACACCCCACCGGGCATTGGTCTTTGTATCCAGAACGCTTCCGATCGCATGCATCTCCTGGCGCTTTGCCGAAAGATCCTTCTTATGGAAGGCATAGGTGATGTCGATGCGACCATCAGGCCTCATCTTATAGATGTCCATCGTGCCCACGTTGTTCCTCTCCACGATCCAAGGGATCGTGCCGATCACATACCAAGCCCCCATGAAGCGCGGCAGATCTACATGATTCACCGTTCTCAAAGGTGCTTGTTTAGGTGTCGTCATGCATCCACACAATAACACCAAAGTACCGAGCAGACAGGTAGGGATGATGGCTTTCATAGACTTCATAGAATGATTGCTTGTTCAGTGATTACAACGTCCGAGAAAGGTGAGTTCGGCAATTCCTGATTTATCAAGATCTCCAAATCCCTCGGCAACCAAGCGGTCATACTGCTTCTTGGTCGCCTCGGCGAGTGGAAGGGTGAGCTTTTGATCCTCAGCCAGAGCAAGGGCGATGCCGCTATCCTTGGCGGCATGAGAGGCAGAGAAGAAGCAGTCGTGGTCGCGGTTCTGCATATCCTCCCCATCCGTTGCCAGCACCCGGGAGTTGGCTCCCGTCTGCGAGAAGACCTCACGCAGCATCGTCAAGTCTAGTCCCAGGGACTGCCCGAGTCCAAGTCCCTCGGCGAGGCCAGCCGTGTTAATGTTCATGACCATATTGACGAGTGCCTTCACTTGGGCTGCTTTACCCGCAATCCCAATGTGTCTGAGCGAAACACTGAGATCCTTGAGAATAGGTTCCGCTCGAAAGAAAGCCTGCTCGGTTCCACCGGTCATCAGATAGAGGGTCCCTTCTCGGGCCTGAGTGATGCTCGAGGCCATGCATGCTTCGAGGGACTCCGCACCGACTGAGTGAGCGAGTTCCTCGACGGCGAGATGGATGGAAGGTGAAACCGTAGCGCAGTTGATAAAGAGCTTCCCCTTCGCCCCGATCAAGAGGCTATCGCCATGGGATTGGAAGATCGCATGCATGGCAGCGTCGTCAGTGACAACCGTCAGGATGACATCAGCCAGTTCCGTCACTCGAGATAGAGTGCCTGCGGCCTCTGCCCGAAGCTCAGCGGCTAGTTCCGCAGCTAGGGGCGCCTGGCTGTCGTAGACGGCTGTAACTCTGTATCCCTGATCCTTGAGACGTCGGGCCATATTGGCACCCATGCGTCCGACTCCAACGATTGCAATGGTTTCTTTGGTCATGTGGCCGAATTTAAGAAAAGCTGAGCGCCATGAACAGCCTCGTCAGTTGGATGCAGATCCGTTAATTGTCCCACATCCCTATGCCGCTGCACCCGAAAGCCAGAGAGTTTGCGAAGTCCGGGCTGTTTTCAGGGCTTTCCTCGTTTGAAGATCTAGAGAAGCGGATTGCGGCGATTTCCAAGAACAAGGGGAAGGGCGATGCTTGCCTGAAACTGCCCGGAGGATTAGTTTTTGTTCATGGCTTCGTTGAAAGACATCCGTGAAGTTGCGGCGGCTGTGGCTGAAAAGTTTCATCCCAATCGCATCATTCTGTTCGGATCTCATGCCAGCCAGACCCAGCGGGCAGACTCCGATGTCGATCTTCTCGTTGTGATGCCCCATGAAGGACCGGCCGCCAAGAGCGCCGCCGCCATCAGGGAATCTGTGCGCCTCCCCTTCCCTTGCGATTTGCTTGTCCGCAGCCCGGAAAAGCTCGAGGAACGCCTGAACCTTGGAGATCCCTTTATCCGCAATGTCGTCCTGAACGGTCAGGTGCTCTATGAATCCGCTCACAACTGAGTGGATTGAGAAGGCCTCGGCTGATCTGGCAACCGCTGGCCGTGAAATGCGTGCCAGGAAAGACCCCAATTACGATGCTGTCTGCTTTCATGCCCAGCAGTGCGTGGAAAAACTACTGAAAGCGGCTCTCACAGAGACGGGGAAGGATATTTCCAGAACACACGATCTCAACCACCTTCTGGATCTACTCCTTCCCGTTCATCCACTTTGGGAAGCTTTCAGATCTAGTTTCCAAGAACTTGTGGCCTATGCCGTCGAGTACCGTTACCCGGGTGAAAGCGCTACCAAGGAAATGGCCGAGACTGCCCTGAAAGCCGCCAAGGTGTTCAGCAAAGAGTTCTCCGGTAAGTACCAAAAGTAACTCAGGATATAGGACACTTGGTGTCTGGTCGGGGTGGTATCATTGGCTCGTCAGTTGGCAGCCAGAGGCTGCAGGGGGGGGTGGCTGAAGACTGTTAGACTGTTACGGGACAAGAGCCTGGAGATTGAATCTGGAAAGCAGGAAGGCAGGAAAAAACCAAGGGGTGGTACACTTGGTGTCAGCTCAGGGTGATAGCATTCGCTCGTCACTTGAAGAACGAACCGCTACATCTCCCCTAACCCATGCCACTTCACCCCAAAGCCAGAGAGTTTGCAAAGTCCGGGCTGTTTGCCGGGCTTTCCTTGTTTGCCGATTTGGATTTTTCTGTTTGAACAATGATCACTCCACTCAATCACGCCTAGAAAACCAGCTGCAACTATGCTGACAATTACTCGAGCACGGTCCATCGTAGAATATGCCGAGAATGAATATTCTAGCGGGAAACTAATAGAATATTCATTTACTCCATTTGAATCAGGCGGAGCATCATCTCCGCTAGAGGCTCTACAAGCTTTATATATTGTTATAGCTGATTATTTTAAATTATCGGACTCATCTTCAGCCAAGAAAAATTTTGATGATTACGCTTCTTCATCACAGTTCGTTGCCATGAGTTTAGCTATGGAATCTACAGAAGTTCACTCTAATGCTAAGCGTTTTAGTCCAGAAATTATTGCTAGCATCAAATCATTTATTACTCTTGATTCTTTTGTCTCATTTCTCCACACACTAGATCCAATTAGTCCAGACTATTGGAGTAAGGTTTATACTCGTATTTGTTTAGATTTTCCCGTCGATTCGAACAAAAACACCCTCCAAACAGCTAAAAAGAAGCCTTGGTGGAGATTTTGGTGCCAAAGCTAGGCGATCAAGCGAAGCTGTATGAGACATACTGCAAGCGCAGAAGACCCAGTTTCTGATTCCAATCCTTGATTCGTACATGTCCCATCATCAGGGAAACAGATTAATGCACTAAAGATGCACTCTACACTTGAAATATGTAGCGTGCATGATATGTGTATATTATGATCCCTCTCGAAAAAGCCCTCCGAGCCTATTGGCTTGAGATGACGGCGCGTGATCTATTACTTCAGGAGGCCTCGGATGAGGCCCTGCCTCTCTTTTTGAGACATCGTTATCAGATCCGAACAGCCAGTCTCTTTGGCACTCAATACCATCTCGCCATTGAAAATGCCCCTACTGATCCCTGTTCCCCCGGGGAATATGCGGATCACCTACGCGTTCTCACAGAAACGCTTCAGGCCCCTGTTGCCTTGGTTCTCGCGGGCATCCCATCCTACGCACGCAACAGGATGGTTCGGTTGGAGATTCCCTTCATTGTGCCGGGGAGTCAGGTTTTCCTCCCTCCCCTCTTGGTGGATCTGAGGGAGCGCCAACCCCTCACGCTCAAGAGGACCGACAGGAAAAAACTTACCCCGGCGGCACAGTGCCTACTGCTGTTACATCTGCAACGGGAGTCTCTCTCCAACAAGCCTCTTCAGGAAATCGCGAAACTCATCGGCTACTCCCCGATCATGGTGACGATGGTGAAACGGGAATTAGAATCCGCCGGCATCTGTGAAGCCCTCAAGCAGGGAAGGTCGGTGACTCTGAGCTTCCTCCATGAGCGGAGAGAGCTATGGAATCGAGTGGAGCCGCTCCTTTCTTCTCCCTGTCGCAGGAACTGGGTCAAGTGGGCAAAGCCTGATACAGAGGCTCTCTCAGCGGGAATGTCGGCTCTGAGCCATCTGACGATGATCAGCGATGATCCCCTGCCAACTTATGCGCTCGGTCGGAAAATCTTCCGAGCTCATAACGAGCAGGGCGTTTTTCATGTGTGTCACGAAAGAGATGAGGCCAATGCCTGTCTTGAATCCTGGAGCTATGCCCCTCGGATTCTATCCCGTGGTGAGATCGTGGACACTCTCTCCCTGTATCTCAGCCTGCGAGGCTCCGCTGACGAGCGTGTCCAGCAACAACTCGAAACCCTCATCCAAGAGTTCCCATGGTAAAGGGAATGGAACTTTTCCGCGAGCGGTTCGCTGGATTTGAAGATTCCTTCGTCCTGATCGGAGGCGCCGCCTGCGATGAGTGGTTCACCTCCTTCGGACAGGGCTTCCGAGCGACTAAGGATCTCGACGTCGTGCTGATCATTGAAACGATGGATCCTGCCTTTTTAAGGACGTTGCGATTCTTCATCGCTGAGGGAGGATATGAGATCAGGGAAAGGACCGAGGGAGTTCCGTCACTGCATCGGTTTGCCGGACCGCGAAGGGAAGGGTTCCCCTTCATTCTCGAATTCTTTTCACGAAAGCCCGACGGCATCGAACTCGCCGATGGTCAGAAAATCATCCCGATTCCAACAGATGCCGAGTATCGCAGCTTCTCGGCAATTCTCCTCGACGAGGATTACTACTCCCTCGTGCGACAGCATCGGGAGATCCGGGAGGGGATACCCATTGCCTCGACGTATGCCCTGATCCCCTTGAAGGCGCGTGCATGGATCAATCTCACTCGGAGCGAAGCTAACGGTGAGCAAGTGGACTCCAAAAACATCACGAAACATCGGAATGATATTTTCAAACTGGCCAGCATCCTCCCCGGTGGATCGGCCCCTAGTCTCCCTGCATCGATTAGCTCTGATCTAAAGCAATTTTTGGAATCCTTCCCCATAGATTCCCATGAATGGCCAGGCATCCTTGCAGCACTCAAGTCCACCCTTGGGGGAGCTATCAAACCTGAGGATCTGCGCTCGGCAATTCGGAGCTATTTTCAACTGGGAGGATAAGCTTTTCTCTAAAAAGGCGCAGGGATTTTGATGCTGTGGCAAGGCGGTCAAGGGAAGCCGTAGTAGTCCTACGGCGACCGCAGGCCAACACAGCCAGAGCGCAAAAGAGCAAGCCTCAAAGCCAAGAAACAGAAAGAGCCGGGTTCTTGCGAACCCGGCTCTCTGTTGAGCTTCTGAAGCTAGGCTTGGACTTAGTAGTCCATTCCGCCCATCCCACCCATCCCACCACCTGGCGGCATGGCAGGGGCCTTCTCCTTCTCCGGAGCGTCAGCGATGACGGCCTCGGTGGTGAGGAGGAGTCCGCTGATGGAAGCGGCGTTCTGCAGGGCGCTGCGGGTGACCTTCGTCGGATCGACGATGCCGGCCTTCACGAGGTCGACATATTCGCCGGTGGCGACGTTGTAACCATCGTTGCCCTTGCCCTTCTTCACTTCCTGGACGACGAGTGCGCCTTCCTTGCCTGCATTGGCAACAAGCTGGCGAAGAGGAGCCTCGACGGCGCGACGGATGATCTCGAGACCGACGGCCTCGTCACCTTCGAGCTTGAGGGCATCGAGGGCCTTCTGCGCACGGATGAGGGCGACGCCTCCTCCGGGGACGATGCCTTCCTCGACCGCCGCACGGGTGGCGTGGAGGGCGTCTTCGACGCGGGCCTTCTTTTCCTTCATCTCGGTCTCGGTGGCTGCACCGACGTTGATGACGGCGACACCGCCTGCGAGCTTGGCAAGACGCTCTTGAAGCTTCTCGCGGTCGTAATCGCTGGTGGTCTCCTCGATCTGGCGACGGATCTGACCGACACGGCCCTGGATATCAGAGCTCTTGCCGGATCCTTCGACGATCGTGGTGTTCTCCTTGTCGACGGTGATGTGCTTGGCACGGCCGAGGTCCTCAAGGGTGATGTTCTCGAGCTTGATGCCGAGATCCTCGGTGATGCAGCGGCCGCCGGTGAGGACAGCGATGTCCTCGAGCATGGCCTTGCGGCGATCTCCGAATCCGGGAGCCTTGACGGCGCAGATCTGAAGGGTACCGCGGAGCTTGTTCACCACAAGGGTGGCAAGGGCTTCGCCCTCGACGTCCTCAGCGATGATGAGGAGTGGCTTGCCACTCTTGGCAACCTTCTCGAGGAGAGGAAGGAGATCCTTGAGGGAGCTGATCTTCTTCTCGTGGATAAGGATGTAAGCGCTGTCGAGTGATGCCTCCATTCCCTCTGCGTTGGTCACGAAGTAGGGGGAGAGGTATCCCTTGTCGAACTGCATACCCTCGACGACGTCGAGCGTGGTCTCAATCGACTTGGCTTCCTCAACCGTGATCGTGCCATCCTTGCCGACCTTGTCCATCGCATCGGCGATGATCTGGCCGATGGTCTTGTCCCAGTTGGCGGAGACGGTGGCGACCTGGGCGATCTCGGAGCTGTCCTTCACCTTCTTGGAGATGCGGGCAAGCTCGCTGACGATGGCCTCGACGGCCTTGTTGATACCGCGCTGCAGGGAGGTGGGGTTCGCACCGGCGGTGACGTTCTTCAGACCCTCTTTGTAGATGGCCTCGGCGAGAACGGTCGCGGTGGTGGTTCCGTCACCGGCGATGTCGCTGGTCTTGGAAGCAACCTCACGGACGAGCTGGGCGCCCATGTTCTCGAAGGGATCCTCGAGCTCGATCTCCTTGGCGACGCTGACGCCGTCCTTGGTGATCGTGGGGCTGCCGAATTTCTTGTCGAGGATGACGTTGCGACCCGAGGGCCCAAGCGTTGCCTTGACTGCCTTGGCGAGTTTCTCGACACCGCGCAGGAGTGCGTGGCGTGCGGTCTCGTCGAACTGGAGTTGTTTAGCTGCCATAATATTCTTCTGTGTGTTGGTTGGTTAGATTGGTTGATTAGCCGATGATGCCGAGGATGTCGTCCTCGCGCATGATCAGGTAGGTTTCGCCGTCGACCTTGACCTCGGTTCCGCCGTACTTGGAGATGAGGACGGTGTCGCCCTTCTTGACGGTGAAGGCAATCTTCTTGCCCTCGTCATCGAGCTTGCCGGTGCCGAGAGCAACGACCTGAGCCTCTGTCGGCTTTTCCTTGGCGGTGTCAGGGATGATGATCCCGCCCTTCTTGACTTCCTTCTCTTCGATCGTCTGCACGAGCACACGGTCACCGAGAGGTTGGATTTTTACTGCCATGGTGTGTTTTTCCTTTGTTTGTGGGTTTCTAACGAGTGCCCCGACCCGCACCTGCGGGGAGGCTTGTTGCTAAATTTTTGAGGCGGTGAAAGATTAGAAGGTTAAAGAGTGTGAAATCAGGAAATCCGATTTCTCGTTCTTACTTCTTTTCCTTGTCCTTCTTGTCCTCATCGACCATCTCGAACTCGGCGTCGACGACATCCGCGTCCTTCTTGGGCTCCGAGGCTGCGGCACCTGCTCCAGCTGCTGCTCCAGCTGCTGCTTCAGGTCCGGCTCCGGCACCCGCTGCGGCGGCGTTCTTGTAGAGTTCGGCGCTGACTTCCTGGAACTTGGTCTGAAGGGTCTCGTAGGAGGACTTGACGGCCTCGATGTCGGTGCCCTTGAGGGCCTCGCGTACCTTGGCGATCTCGTCTTCGATCTCCTTCTTCTTAGCGCCATCGAGCTTCTCACCGAGTTCGGTGAGTTGCTTCTCGCACTGGTATGCGAGCGTGTCGGCGTTGTTGCGGATCTCGATGCCTTCCTTGGCCTTGAGATCGTCAGCAGCATGGGCCTCGGCCTCACGCTGCATGCGCTCAACCTCTTCCTTGCTGAGTCCGCTCGATCCGGTGATGGAGATCTTCTGCTCCTTACCTGAACCGAGGTCCTTGGCGGAGACGTTCAAGATTCCATTGGCATCGATGTCGAAGGTGACCTCGATCTGAGGTGTGCCACGAGCGGCTGGCGGGATACCATCGAGATGGAAAACGCCGAGCTGCTTGTTGTCGCGGGCGAGCGGACGCTCTCCCTGGAGAACCTTGATCTCCACACCGGGCTGGTTGTCACTGTAGGTTGAGAAGACGTTGCTCTTCTTGGTAGGGATCGTGGTGTTGCGGGGGATCATCGGGGTGGCGATGCCTCCGGCGGTCTCGATCGCGAGGGTGAGCGGGGTGACGTCGAGAAGGAGAACATCCTTCACGTCGCCGCGAAGCACGCCGCCCTGAATGGCCGCACCGATCGCCACAACCTCGTCAGGATTCACACCCTTGTGGGGTTCCTTGCCGATCATGTTGCGGGCGGTCTCGACGACCTTCGGCATACGGGTCATGCCACCGACAAGAACGAGCTCGTTCACATCGCCCTTCTTCCACTTCGCATCGGCCAAGCAATCCTCGACGGGCTTGATCGTGCGCTGGAAGAGATCGTCTGTGAGCTGCTCGAGCTTCGCTCGGGTAAGCTTCTTCTGAATGTGCTTCGGACCGCTGGCGTCGGCGGTGACGAAGGGGAGATTGATCTCATACTCCTGGGTGGAGGAGAGGGCGATCTTGGCCTTCTCGGCCTCTTCCTTGATACGCTGGACGGCGTCGGGCTGCTTGGTGAGGTCGATGCCTGACTCTTTCTTAAACTCATCAATGATCCAGTCCATGATGCGGTGATCCCAATCATCGCCACCCAGATGGGTGTCGCCGTTGGTGCCGCGAACCTCGAACACACCGTCTCCGAGCTCAAGGGCCGAGATGTCGAAGGTACCGCCACCGAGATCGTACACGGCGATCTTCTCGTCAGCCTTCTTCTCGAGTCCGTAGGCCAGGGAGGCAGAGGTCGGCTCGTTGATGATGCGCAGGACCTCGAGACCGGCGATCTTGCCGGCATCCTTGGTGGCATTACGCTGGGAGTCGTTGAAGTAAGCGGGGACAGTGATGACCGCTTGGGTGATTTTCTCACCGAGCTTCGCCTCGGCGTCGCTCTTGAGCTTGGCGAGGATCATCGCGGAGATCTCGGGTGGTGAGAAAGCCTTGGGCTTTCCGTCGATCTCAACCTGAATGTGGGCATCACCATTGGCAGCTTTTACGAGCTTATACGGGACGCGATCCTGCTCGCCGCGGCACTCGTCGTACTTGCGGCCCATGAAACGCTTCACGGAGAAGATCGTGTTCTGTGGGTTGGTAATGGCCTGGCGTTTTGCAGCCTGACCGACAAGACGCTCGCCGCTCTTGCTGAAAGCAACGACCGATGGGGTCGTGCGGGCGCCTTCTGAGTTTTCCAGAACAACCGGCTCCCCACCTTCCATGACTGACATGCAGGAGTTGGTCGTTCCCAAATCGATTCCTAGGATTTTAGACATAGCATCTTTATCAAAGCAAAGGGCATGCCCGATAATTAGATCTTTCGCATCTCTCTTTATTACAAGGAGATAGATAGATTACACTAAAAGCACGCGCTCCAAGAAAGAGTCATAATGTCTCTATTGCGCGCCAATAGCCAATTTTCTGAGACTCTCTGTCTCACCCAGGAACTTAGCAGCAGCCATCTTGAAAAGCGGGGTGAATTCCTCAGGCGTGCGCTCCACCCAGCGACGAATCTGATCCACTGGGAAAAAGGCTCCGGTCTCGACCTCGCCAGGGGCAAATCGGAAGGGTCCATCGCAGATGCCCACCAGATACTCCACAAACTCAAACTCGGTCTCGGGCGTGGCACCTACCTTCCAGAACTTCACCAGCGGGCAATCAGCCCCGATCTCCTCCCTCATCTCGCGGTGACCTGCCACCTCGTAGGTCTCACCGCTATCCACATGACCTGCCGCACTCGAGCACCACCGGTCGGGCTGATTGATCTTCCAGGGGGAACGTTTTTGCAGAAAAAGCTCCCCCCGAGAATTAAAGATCCAAAGGTGAACCGCCCTGTGTAGAGAGTTATTCACATGCACGTCACTTCGGAGGCGCGACTCAAGAATCCGGTCATCCGAGTCGACCACATCGCACATCTCCAGAGGATGATCATGACCCTCCGGTGTCACATGAAGAGCCAGATCCGCCCAGTCATCCACAGGCAGATCTTCGGCCCGTGCAGTGACGGGATATCCCTTGGCCGAGGCCCACTCCTCCCAGACTCCAGAGGGGAGTTTCAGGAGAGAACGGAGCTGTTTCCGTCGGGAGGAAAAACCCTGTCGCACGAGAGTCGAAAACCCAACGGGATCAGGATTAGGAAGACCCTTCACGGGACGCTTGCTCACCTCGATCACCGCCGACTCAACAGCAGGCCGCGGCCAGAAAACATCCGGGGGAACAATGCGGAGTTTTCGCACCGCCCAGCGCCGCCCAAGCTGCACCGTGAGCGCAGCATAATCCTTGTGCCCAGGCGTGGCCGCAAGGCGCTCCCCAACTTCCCTCTGTACCATCAGAACAAGTCTGGATGCGGGTGAAGCGGCCACGGTGAAATGTGAAATGATCGCCGTCGAGGCGCTGTAAGGGAGATTCCCCACCATCTTCACAGGGCCGTAACCAAAGAGAGAGAGGAGGTCCGTTTTCGCCCCATCACCCTGACGAATCTCGAGACGCCCCGAGGCGATCTCGGCCGCATAGCGCTCTATCAATTCAGCTGCTAGCCGATGGTCACGCTCGATCAGAGTGATCCGTCGAGCGGGAGATGCGAGGATGTGTACTGTCAGGGCTCCCATGCCCGGACCAACTTCCACGAGATGATCCCCCGGTGAAGGTTCCAGATCGGCAACGATCGCACGGGCCAGATTCGTATCGAGCAGGAAATTCTGACCGAGCATCTTGCTCGGACGCACCCCGATTTCATCGAGACGGGCACGGAGTTCGGCTTTGGACATGGTGGGATTCATAACCCGTTGTCGCATCTCTTACCAGTCTCGCAACGGAACAAGTTTTTCCCGCTTGTCCCCAAGTTATTCACAACCCTGCAAGCACGGTGAGGTTAAAAGTGTTAAAACGTTGAGGAGGTTAAAATGTTATCGTGAAACCAACGTTTCAACATTTCACCTTTTTTAACGTTTCACCGATATTGTTTACCTCCTTGAGCGCGAGATCATCTTCATCCACTCTCCTTGCCTCATGAAAAAGTCCGGATGCCTTCCCCTGTTTCTGCTCGTGTCGCTCGGGATCTGCCTCTTTGTCATTTTGATTCTGGTGGTCGCGCTCGGATCGAAGGGATCGGGCCCTGCCAAGGCTATCAACGTCAAGAAGTTCTCCGAGACAACGGTGGTCGCCGCAATCAATAGCTCGGACAAGATAGCACTCATCAGGTTGGACGGAATGATCTCCTATGGTCGCAACGGCGGGGTGGATGGGAATATGGTCGACGACCTTAAGGAGGCCTTCCAGCAGGCCGCCAATGACCCAAGGGTCAAGGCCGTCGTTCTCTCCGTCGACTCTCCGGGTGGAGAAGTTACCGCGGGAGATACGATTCACCATGCCCTCGGCAAGCTCAGTGCTAAGAAGCCTGTCGTGATTTTCATCAACTCCATTGGCACCTCTGCCGCCTACTACATCGCCTGCGCGGGTTCCTGGATCATGTGCAGCGACACCAGCTTCACCGGCAGCATCGGCGTCATCATCTCGACGCTGAACTACAAGGAGCTTTTCGGAAAGATCGGCCTCCAGTCGGTGATCTTCAAGAGCGGCCAATTCAAGGATGCCCTGAATGGCGCACGGGATCTGACCGAGGAGGAGAAGACCTATTTTCAGGGACTGGTCATGCAAACCTATGAACGCTTTCTGAATATCGTCACCTCTTCCCGTCATCTTGACGCGACCACCCTACGCAACGGGATCGCCGATGGGCGCGTCCTGAGCGGAAGGGATGCCTACAACGCAAAACTCATCGATCAACTCGGCTATGTCGAGGATGCCTACGATAAGGCAAGGATTCTCGGGAAAGCTCCGGGGGCTGAGATTGTCCGCTATGAGAAGAAACACGGACTTGCCCACTTCCTGCGACTCTTTGAGGATTCGGAAAAGAGTGACATTCATCTCGATCTGAATGTCGGTCCGACCGCTGGCATGAAACTCGATAGCGGACGCCTCTACCTGCTCCCTTCCATCTACGCATTCTGATGCCACTGACTGCCACCATGCTGGGAGCGGCCCAACAATTGCCCTCTGCCTCCGATACTCTCCCCGGAATCCTGCTTCCTGCGCTAGGATTTCTGCTTCTCCTCGCATTCTATGGATGGCTGGCCTACCGAAGCTCCTCCCATGCCCTGCTGACCACAAAGCCCTTTGGTATTCCTGATGCTATCTGTGGCGGCATTCTGGCGATCTGGATGATCAATGTCATCTGGCAGTCCTTCGGGGCCGATCAGGCGATCACCCTACAGGCCATCATCGCCAACTCGGTCTTTTACATCTCACTGATCATGGGAATCTTCGGAGTGATCGGATTTCAGCGGAAGTCAGCGATCGAGATGTTCGGACTGGAACCCTCTCGCCTGCCCAAGGCGGCGGGCACAGGCCTCCTCTGGCTACTGATCTCCTACCCTTTGATCCTTGCGGCGCAAGGACTGGTTCAAAAGATCTTCGGAAGCGCCGATGACTCCCAGCTGATCGTCAAATACTTCCTGGAGCATCCCGATCTGAAACACCGGGCTGCTGTTGTCTTCATGGCCGTGATTCTAGCCCCGGTCGCGGAAGAGGTGATCTTCCGGGGGTATTTCTACGGCATTATCAGACGCTACGGAGGGAGGATTCCGGCACTGCTGACCTCATCGCTCCTCTTCGCGGCAATTCATGTCCACCTCCCCTCTCTGCTCGGGCTTGGGATTCTGGCGATCATTCTTTGTTTGCTTTACGAGCGAACCGGATCGCTCTGGGCGTCGATCACGATGCATGCCGCCTTCAATGCATCCACGATCGTCGTCCTCATTCTGTGTCCAGACGCCATTGGCTGACGCCAAGGTAATAAAGAAGAATGAACAAGGCAAAAAGAGGGACATCCCTAAAATCAGAGGGTGAGTTGCTGGAGCTCATCGGATCGCTTCTTCCAAAACCTTCAGAGGAGGTTTTGACGGGGATCGGTGATGACTGCGCCGTCATCCGTCCCTCGCATCAACGCGGCTCATTGGAACTCCTCAAGACCGATGCGCTCGTCGAGGGAGTTCATTTTGCCAAAGGAACACCTTTAAACAAAGTTGGATGGAAGGCGCTCTGCCGTCCCATCAGCGACATCGCTGCCATGGGAGGTTCCCCGCATCATGCCTTGATCACGGTGGCTGCTCCCTCGGACTGGGGATCCGCCGAATGGAAGGCTCTCTATCGCGGGATCGGAAAAGCAGCTCAGGAATTCGGAGTCTCCGTGGTGGGAGGAGAAACGGTACGCTCGCCAGGACCTCTCTTTCTCTCGGTCACGCTGACTGGGGGCGTCACAAAACTGAATCTCAAGCTTCGATCCGGAGCCAGACCAGGCGACCTGATCTGCGTGACAGGAAAACTTGGAGGATCCTTCAAGAGCGGCCGCCACCTTAACTTCCAGCCCCGTGTGGCCGAAGGGCGCTGGCTCGGCGGTGAGCGGGGTATTACCGCGATGATGGATCTCAGCGATGGCCTCGGAAGCGATCTTCCAAAGCTGGCAACGGAGAGCGGATGCTCATTCCGAGTGGCAGCGGACGGCCTCCCCCTCCATCGAGGATGCACATTCCATGAGGGAGTGACCGATGGAGAGGACTATGAACTGCTGATAACTGTGACCGCTAAGCACTGGCCAAGCCTTCAAGAACGCTGGAATGCGGCCTCTCCCAAGGTTCCCCTCACCCCGGTCGGCCTGATGCTTGCACCGAAAGAACACTCCACACCATTAGCATCTGGTTTCGACCACCTTGCAAAAAAGCACACGACCAGTTAGGCCAGCACACTCAAGAAGTTTCAAACCGTGACCACTGCTCCGATCAAACGCCCGATTCTCATCCTCACCTCTGCTTTCGGGGAAGGACACAACGCCGCTGCCAGGAATCTCGCCTTAGCACTACGCTCACTCGATCCAACGAGAGAAGTTGAAGTTCGCGATCTCTTCGCTGAGGCTTATGGTCCTCTCTATAAAGTAGCGCAAAAAGCATACTTCCTCTTCATCAACCACTTCCCCTCACTCTGGGGTGGATTCTATAAGTTCCTCGATAAGGATAAGGCAACACCAGGGCGTGTGTCGGTCTACAAGAGGGCAGCCCGCCTTCTCAGTAAGCGAGTTGAGGAGATGAACCCAGCTGTTATCGCATCGACTTATCCCGGCTATAACCACCTGCTCGATCATCTTCACGGGAAAGTAAATCGTCCTTTCCGGACGGTGACCGTTGTGACGGACTCCATCACCATCAACTCGCTTTGGTACAGCGGGCACTCCGATCTCTTCCTCGTTCCCAATGAGGTCACAGCACAAGTCATGGAGGAGGCTGGTGTTTCACGAGCCCTCCTAAGGGTGACTGGATTTCCTGTGCCGGCACTCTTTGAAACTCTTCGAGGAGAGAGAACGAGTCCCGGCCCCTCCAGACCTCCAAAGGTCCTCTTTCTGGTAAATCCAGGTCAGAAAAATGCTTCGGAAATCCTCAAGCATCTCGGCGACGTGGAGGGTATCGAACTCTCTGCTGCCTGCGGCAGGGATGAGGAACTGCGTACGGCCCTTCAAAAGATCGCCTCCACTTTCGATCACCCCATCAAGATCGAAGGATGGATGAACAATCTCCCGGAACGCATGGCTGCCAGCCACCTTGTGATCGCCAAGGCAGGAGGAGCAACGGTACAGGAGTGCCTTGCCGCGGCCACCCCGCTCATCATGAGCCAGGTCATACCCGGTCAGGAGGAGGGAAATGCCGAACTACTCACCACGGAAAACTGCGGATGCACCGCCACGTCGCCTCAAGCTGTCGGGGCGGCTGTGCGGCACGCCTTTTCGCATGGTGCTCAAGTCTGGAAAACATGGGAGACCAATGCCTGGAAAACTGGAACTCCGGATGGGGCGAAGAATTCGGCCATAGAAGTCCTTCGCGAAGCCAATCTGGAAAAATGAGCCGTATGCAGGATTTTTAATATGGAAGACAGGAAGACAGTAACTGAAAGAAACCTTACTTCTCTCCCTTCTCTCCCTTCTCTCCCTTCTCTCCCTTCTCTCCCTTCTCTCCCTTCTCTCCCTTCTCTCCCTTCTCTCCCTTCTCTCCCTTCTCTCCCTTCTCTCCCTTCTCTCCCTT
>Ga0007836_1000046_pt1 | contig 31618 bp, 27 predicted proteins | sample CryBogCBE23Oct07_FD_71205 | JGI IMG/M metagenome (GOLD analysis project Ga0007836, IMG submission 71205) | Freshwater microbial communities from Crystal Bog, Wisconsin, USA - CBE23Oct07 | ecosystem: Environmental > Aquatic > Freshwater > Lake | place: Crystal Bog, Wisconsin, USA | collected...
ACGAATCCATACATACAAATGTTTTCTATCAATGGCAAATGGGGTACTCACCATTTTGCCCGTTGGTTTGGTTTCACCATTGCCTAAAGCAGCAAGAACAGGACTTACAAAGCCATCCCCATCGCCACCCAAATTACCAAAAGTTACTTTGGCTTGTGGGGTTAAATTATTTTTATTGAAAGGATGTTCGCCAAAGTTGCCACCCTCAACAGTCCAACCTGTAAAATCTGCCTTTGACCAGTCTTCTATAGTATGATCACTTTGGGTATTTAAAATATCATCCAACTTTACAGATTCTTCTAAAATGCTTACCGTTCCATTGGTTGTAACATTGTTAATGCGCAAACCATTTAATGCGCCTCTTTCCCTATTCATTACAAAATTTTCGAGCGTACCTTTTATGCCTACTGTAATAGCTTGTTTACTAGTGTTAGTAATGGTATAATTCAATATGGTTATAGGCAAAGAGGAGTTATCTGTTTGAAGAGGGATGAAAGGCGAAAATGCTTGTAGATTAATCTTTACAGGTAACTCATTGTTTTTATAATCTACAAAAGCCATTGGATACTCACCCCTAAAGCTAATATTTGAGAACCCAATAGTGTCTAATGGAATCTCCCGCCCATTCAATATAATTGAAAAAGACTGTTGTAGTGGGCTAGAAGGCTTCAATGGGCCATAATGACCAGACCAACCTGTAAATACATAATCATTAAAAATATCCCAATTCCAGAGTTGTCCCCAGCCGCCTATATAAAGTTGCCCAGAGAATAGACCTCCAATAGGCATCCCAATATAACGCAACTTAGCGCCCGTACAAACCTCTGGATTTCCTCTTTCTGTAAGGGAATAAATCCAACTTGAATCTAGTTTTTTATTTACAGGTACTAGTGTTTCAAGTTGCGGGAATGTAGAACTATTAGGTAACTGAGCTACAATTATTTGGGTTTTAAAAACAGTTACAATAAAAACAATAAAAAACACAATTTTTTTCATTGAGAAGCTTTTTTTAGAGATAGATAGACTTTGCAAAAGTTTAATAACCTCGTATGGAAATCCTGGTTTTATTCTAAATGATTTAGCGCTTTGAATAAATATTAAAGGGAATTGTATTGTACCAAGCTATAAGTATTAGTTACTTGTTAAGTATACTTAATATGTCTTTCACCTAGCTTAATTATACAAATTGCTAACTCTTTTTCTACCTAATTCTTATTAGTAAACTCCATTTTAGCTGATCATTCCACAATTTCTATTCCTTTTTTCTAGCAACTTATCTTTCTTCTTTCAAAATTTTCACATGTTTATCCAATAGCTGCCGTTGTTTGTATCAAAAAAGGTAGCTTATTGGCTTCCGCATACAGTAATTGGGCTTCCGCACATAGTAATTGGGCTTCCGCATGCAGTAATCGGGCTTCCGCATGCAGTTATCGGGCTTCCGCATGCAGTAATCGGGTTTCCGCATGCAGTAAATGCATATCAGGTAATTATCGGGTATCCACACATATTAATTGCATGTCCACAAGCCTAAATACAACATCCATAGAAGATGTTGTGTATTTATTTAAAGCGGTTATACAAATGAGCAGTTTATATTAGATATTTTAATGAATGTAGAAGTCAATGGTGCATTACCTATTTTTTTTATGGTTTAATTATATAGCGATAGGAGAAAATTAATAAAAATTAGCTCATTTTATCTAAAAGAATGGGAGTACATATTAGCATATTATTAAATGAAACTATTTACCAGTACTTTGTAATTAAACCAATTGGTTATTGTAATCGAATAGGATGATAAAAGGTTCGGTTATAGATGAATTGAATTTTTATAGTCATAAATTTTGACTGATAATGAAAATTATCAGTTTATCATTAAAAAATAGTTCTTGAACGATGAAGTTATTTCTCCAATAAAAAAAGCCACTCAGCTAGTAGCTAAGTGGCTTTTCTATAAAACAATAAGTATTTTAAGCAGTTGCTATCGCATTAGCTTTTTTAGCTAATTTGCTCTTTAAATTAGCAGCTTTATTTTTGTGAATAATGCCACGTTTAGCTAATTTATCAATCATAGAAATTACGGAAGGTAATTTATCTGAATAGGCAGATGCTTCGGTAACCGTCTTTAAGTCACGCACAGCATTACGCGTTGTTTTGCCATAATATCTGTTAGCATCTCTGCGTTTAGCAGCTTGTCTAGTATCTTTTTTGGTAGCCTTATGATTTGCCATATCTAAAATTTTCGGACGGCAAAAGTAGGGGTATGCTTTGGATTAATCAAATTTTATTTTATAATGTTTTTATTTTTCCTAAATAACCTGTAAAGGTTGATAATTTTACAATTAATTTGTACTTGTAAAAGGAATTATATTAACTCACTTAGTTACATCGCTCACTTTTAATTATAACACCATCGAAACAAACTTACACGCTATTAACATTTTATCGGAAGAGAAAGCCAACGAAAATGATTCTTTCAAAAATTATTTAAAAACTTTAGAATCGAATCAGGTTGACCATCTAGTATTTAATATTAATAAGAAAATTACACCTCAAATTGATTGCACAACTTGTGGTAATTGCTGCAAAAGCCTGTTAATAAATGTAACGGAACAGGAGGCAGACGCATTATCTACACATTTACAACAAAAAAGAGCAGACTTTGACAACCAATACTTGGAAAAAAGTGGCACCATGATGTTGATGAATGCCATACCGTGTGCTTTTTTATCTAATGATAAATGTACGGTGTACCAACATCGTTTTTCGGGCTGCAAAGAGTTCCCAGCTTTGCATTTGCCACAGTTTACAAAAAGATTGTTCACCACATTTATGCATTACAGCAGATGCCCCATTATTTATAATGTAATTGAAACATTAAAAGCCGAAACTGGGTTTACTGCTTCATCAAATCTCTGATAACTACACTTGCAACGGTGCAACCAAATATTGCGGGCATGTAACTAATAGTGCCAATGACCGATTTTTTAGGAAAAGCTTTATCTGTTACTATCACCTTTTCTTCATCAATTTCTTCGGGGCTAAATACCACCTGAAAACCTGTTTTAATACCTAAGGAACTAAGTCTTTTACGTACATATCTTGCTAAGGTACATTGGTGAGACTTTGATATATCTGTTACTTTTATTAAAGAAGGATCAACTTTACCGCCTGCACCTAAAGAAGATACCACTGGTATTTTATTGTCTAAACAAGCTTTAATAAAGAAAACCTTTGGGCTTAAAGTATCAATACAATCAACTGCATAATCATATTTGTCAGCCGCAACAGTATTCTCCACCAATTCATTTTTTAAATAAATGGGTATAACGGTTAAATCTAGGTTGGGATTGATGTCTTTTAAACGTTTTTCCATCACCTCAGCTTTTAATTTTCCCTCATTAGAATGTAGTGCGGGTATTTGTCTGTTGGTATTACTCAAATCAACGGTATCACCATCCACAATAGTCATTTTACCAATACCTGCCCTAGCAATCATTTCGGCACATATACCTCCAACCCCACCAAGACCAACAACTAAAACATTTTTTGTCATTAGTCGTTCAACTACTTCTTCACCTAAAAGCAGTTCTGATCTGCTCATCCAATATGGAATCATATTCTATTAGTGTACTCGTTAAATAATGCAGCAAATGTATTCTTATAAACCAATCATAACAGGGGATATTAACTATTTTGGTGCGAGTATGGCAATTTTAATACAATGTTTTTAATAAAAAAGTGGCTTTAATCACCATTGCTTACAAGCTTCAAGAAGTATAAACATAAAAGTATAAATTTCTTTAATCGCTCAAAATCGTTATAATTGCAGTCCAATAATTTAAAATACATACAATGAAAAAAGCTCTTATCACAGGCATTACTGGCCAAGATGGCTCGTATCTTGCTGAATTACTCCTCAAGAAGGGGTACGAAGTTCATGGTATCAAACGCCGTAGTTCTTTATTTAACACAGGTCGTATTGATCACTTTTATGAGGATCCGCACATTCCAGATCGTCATTTAGTATTGCACCATGGCGATTTAACAGACAGCACCAATTTAATTAGAATTATTCAGGAAGTTCAGCCAGATGAAATTTACAACTTAGCTGCGATGAGCCATGTACATGTAAGTTTTGAGGAACCAGAATATACTGCTAATGCTGATGGAATTGGTACGTTAAGAATTTTAGAGGCTGTTAGATTATTAGGTTTAATTAAAAAAACCAAGGTTTATCAAGCATCAACTTCTGAGTTGTATGGTTTGGTACAAGCAGTTCCACAAAGTGAAACTACACCTTTTTATCCTCGTAGTCCTTATGCTGTTGCAAAAATGTATGCTTACTGGATTACCGTAAACTATCGTGAGGCTTATGGTATGTATGCATGTAATGGTATTTTGTTTAACCATGAAAGCCCTCAAAGAGGTGAAACATTTGTTACACGTAAAATTACACGTGCCGTTGCAAAGATTGCTTTAGGTATGCAGGATATTGTTTATCTAGGTAACCTAAATTCTAAGAGAGATTGGGGACATGCAAAAGATTATGTAGAAGGTATGTATCTTATTTTGCAACAAGAAAAGCCAGAAGACTATGTGTTGGCAACTGGTGTTACCACCGAAATTAGAGAGTTTGTACGCATGGCTTTTAACGAAGTAGGAATTGAAATAGCTTTTAGAGGTGAGGCTGAGGAAGAAGAAGGGTATATTACGGCTATTAAAGGTGATCATCATTTGTTGATAGGAAAGACGGTAGTTAAAGTAGATCCTCATTATTATCGTCCAACAGAAGTAGATTTATTAATAGGAGATCCAACCAAAGCAAATGAAAAATTAGGTTGGAAACCCTCTTATGATTTGCCTGCGTTAGTAAAAGAAATGGTTGCAAGTGATTTATCTTTATTTAAGAAAGAAAAGCACTTGAGAGACCACGGTTTTGCACCTAAAAACGAAATGGAATAATGGAAAAGCATTCAAAAATTTACATTGCCGGCCATCGTGGGATGGTTGGCAGTGCTATAGATAGAAAGCTACGGAAAGAAGGGTTTCATAACATAATTACGCGCACCTCCAAAGAACTTGATTTACGCAATCAAGAAGCAGTAAACAATTTCTTTGAAACAGAAAAGCCAAATTATGTATTCTTGGCTGCTGCCAAAGTAGGAGGCATTGTTGCTAACAATACTTACAGAGCAGAATTTATTTATGATAACCTGATGATGGAAGCTAACATAATTCATGCTTCTTACCTTTCTAAAGTTACCAAGCTTTTATTTTTGGGTTCATCGTGTATCTATCCAAAAATGGCACCTCAACCATTAAAGGAAGAATATTTGTTAAGCGATTATTTAGAAGCAACTAATCAACCCTATGCAATCGCTAAGATTGCTGGCATTGAATTGTGCGATGGATACCGTGCACAGTATGGTTGCAACTTTGTATCGGCAATGCCTACTAATTTGTATGGCCCTAATGACAATTACGACTTAGAGAAATCTCATGTACTACCTGCTTTATTAAGAAAGTTTATTACTGCAAAGAAAAATAATATTCCTTTTGTAGAGTTATGGGGGTCTGGTACACCTAAGCGTGAGTTTTTATATGTAGATGACCTAGCAGATGCATGTTTCTTTTTAATGAATAATTACAACGAAAAAGGACTAGTAAATGTAGGTTGGGGTGATGACGTTACCATTCTAGAGTTGGCCAACATTATTAAGAATGTAGTGGGTTACGAGGGAGAATTAAAGTTTGATGCAACAAAGCCCGATGGAACACCACGAAAACTAATGGATGTTACTAAATTAACTAATTTGGGCTGGAAGGCAACAACAACTTTAGAAGAAGGTATCAAAACTGTTTTCAATGATATAAAAGATAATGACTGGAGCTAGTGAAGGTGAAAAGCCGAAAGTTTTAATTTTTTTAAACAGATTGGTAATTGGTGGACCAGCCATTGATGTAATTTCAATGGCTGGTTTTTTACAAAATGATTTTGAGGTATTAGTAGTCTATGGCGAGAGGGAAAGTCACGAAGTGGAGGCTACTTTTCTTTTGCATCAATATCCTAATTTGCCAACCACAAAAATGAAATTGCTAAAGAAGTCCATCAATCCTATTGATTTATTCAAATCAATCACTTCTTTATTTAGTATTCTTCGGGAATTCAAGCCAGATATTATTCATACCCATGGTGCTTTACCTGGAGTATTGGGTAGGATAGCAGCTAAAATGTGTAAAACCAAAGTAGTTGTTCATACCTTTCATGGACACTTTTTTCATTCCTATTTTAATAGATTCTTTTCATCAGGCATTATATTTATAGAAAGAATGCTCAGTTTAATTAGTGATTCTATTATTGCTACTAGTAATAGGCAAATGAAAGATCTTGTTTACAAGTATCACGTTGTTGACCTGGAAAAGGTTACTATTATTGATCTAGGCATTGATGAAAAATTTCTAGCCACTAAAACTGAAAAGAGGGAGGATTCATTTTCTGAAAAATATAAGATTCCTTCAGATACAATTGCAATTGGCATTATTGCTAGAATTGTTAGGGTTAAGAATTTCTTTTTGTTTGTAGAGATTGTTGAAAAGGTTTTAGAAAAAGCAAGCCATAAGGTTATTTTTTATGTGATAGGAGATGGCTATCAAAAGCAGGAAGTGCAAGAAGCATTAACCGCCAAAGGAATAAAGTGGAGCAATAATGACACAGAAAAAGATGCTTCTGTCATATTTACGTCCTGGATACCTGATGTTGGTGAGGCTTTGAGTGTTTTAGATATTGTAATCTTAACGTCTAATAATGAAGGCACAGGCTTATCGTTAGCAGAAGGGAAATATTGTGGCAAGCCCGTGGTTGCTACAAATGTTGGTGGAGTATCCGACACCTTGATTGATGGTGAAACAGGCTTTTTAGTAGAGCCCAATAATGCAAATCAATTTGCACAAAAGCTAAACTTATTGATAGAAGACGAACAGCTAAGAAAGAAGATGGGGAAAGCTGCGGAGATATTTGCAAAGAAAAAGTTCTCAAAAATAAACGAAATTGATAAGTTAAAAAGTCTGTACAAAGATTTGTTGAAAGTTAAAAAATAACTTCATTATTATATTTGGAAAAAAGCACTTTTCTTTACAACCCGAAAGGTATACAATTAATATATATTTATCTTTTATGAAGAACATTTTAATAACTGGTGGAGCAGGGTTTATAGGCAGTCATGTGGTACGTTTGTTTGTTACAAAATATCCAAAATATAAAATTGTTAACTTAGATGCGCTCACCTACGCTGGTAATTTAGAGAATTTAAAAGACATAGATCAACTACCTAATTATGTTTTTGAAAAAGTAAACTTATTAGATGTTGCTGCTTTAAATGAGGTTTTTAGTAAACATCAACTAACTGATGTTGTTCATTTAGCTGCTGAAAGCCACGTAGACAGAAGCATTGAAAGTCCTTTAGACTTTGTTTATACCAATATAGTAGGCACTGTAAACTTGTTGAATGTGGCAAAAACAAAGTGGGCTGGGGAATTAGAAAATCATTTGTTTTATCATATTTCTACAGATGAAGTGTATGGTGCTTTGGGAGCAGAAGGTCTTTTTACAGAAACAACTCCTTATCATCCTAATTCTCCGTATTCTGCAAGTAAGGCCGCATCCGACCACTTTGTACGAGCTTATGCAGAAACATACCACATGAAAACAGTTATTTCTAATTGTTCTAATAACTATGGCCCTTATCACTTTCCTGAAAAGTTAATTCCATTGTTTATTAATAATATCATCAACAAGAAACCTTTGCCTGTTTATGGAGACGGTTTGTATACCCGTGACTGGTTATTTGTTAAAGACCATGCCACTGCAATTGACACCATTTTTCATAGTGGTAAAATAGATGATACTTATAACATTGGTGGTTTTAATGAATGGAAGAATATTGATTTAGTAAAACTTCTTTGCAAGTTAATGGATGAAAAATTGGGTAGAGAAGAAGGCGAAAGCGAGCAATTGATTACTTATGTAAAAGATCGCCCTGGTCACGACCGTCGTTATGCAATAGATGCTTCAAAACTAAACAAAGAACTAGGTTGGAAACCTTCTGTTACTTTTGAGGAAGGTTTGAGCTTAACAATTGATTGGTATTTAGAAAATACCGCTTGGTTAACAAACGTTACAAGCGGTGCTTATCAAAATTATTATTCATCAATGTATGCTGATAGATAATCTTGAATAATATAAGCTTCTAAATTTATAATATGAAAGTTGAAGAAACTAAATTAGCTGGATGCTATATCATTCATGATACAGTTTTTGCTGATAGTCGTGGTTATTTCTTTGAAAGTTTTAATAAACAAAAGTTCGCATCCCTAACTGGTCTTAGTGTAGAGTTTGTTCAAGACAATCAATCTAAATCTACAAGAGGTGTATTAAGGGGTTTGCATTTTCAAAAAGGAGAACATGCACAAGCTAAACTGGTGCGTGTAATTGAAGGAAGTGTATTAGATGTTGCAGTTGATTTAAGGAAAGAGTCTCCAACATTTGGACAATATGTTGCCGTTGAACTAACCGCTGATAATCATTTGCAATTCTTTATACCACGTGGCTTTGGTCATGGCTTTGTTGTATTAAGTGAAACGGCTACCTTTTTTTACAAGTGTGATAATTTTTATAATAAGGAGAGTGATGGTGGAGTAATATATAACGATCCCACTATTAATATAGATTGGAGAATTGAAACTAAAGATTTGATACTCTCAGAAAAAGATATCAATCAGCCATCATTATCTCAAATAAAAGACACCTTATATTTTAAATAATATCTACTTTATAATCGATTTAATTTAATCATTCAAATCATAATAATGAAAGGAATAATATTAGCAGGCGGAAGTGGTACAAGGTTGTATCCTATTACAAAAGGAATTAGCAAACAAATCATGCCTATTTACGATAAACCAATGATTTATTACCCTTTGTCGGTATTAATGTTGGCAGGTATCAGCGAAATACTCATTATCACTACACCCGAAGATTCTGCACAGTTTCAACGTTTATTGGGAGATGGCAAAGATTTGGGATGTAGGTTTAATTATGCAGTTCAAGAAAAACCAAATGGTTTGGCTCAAGCATTTGTAATTGGGGCCAATTTTATAGGTACGGATAAAGTAGCCTTGGTATTGGGCGATAATATTTTTTATGGAGCGGGTTTTAGTAAGTTATTACAATCCTTCAATAAGGTAGAGGGGGCTGCAATATTTGCTTATGAGGTAAATGACCCTGAAAGATACGGTGTAGTTGAATTTGATGATGATTTTAAAGCATTATCTATTGATGAAAAGCCAGTAACGCCAAAGTCTAACTATGCAGTTCCTGGGTTGTACTTTTATGATAATGAGGTGGTAGAGATTGCTAAAAATATTGCCCCTTCTCCTCGTGGTGAATATGAAATAACGGATGTAAACAAAGTGTATCTAGAAAAAAAACGGTTACATGTGGGTGTAATGAACAGAGGAACAGCATGGTTAGATACTGGTACATTTGATTCGTTGGCAGACGCAAGTGAATTTGTAAGGGTAATTGAGAAAAGGCAAAGTCAAAAAATAGGTTGTATAGAAGAAGTTGCCTACAGGATGGGATATATAGACCATAAACAATTAATGGTGTTGGCTACCCGTTATGCTAAGAGTGGATATGGTGATTATTTACGTAAGATTAAACTATAGCATTAGAAAATATTACTCATATATACTCTAATCTTTTTATAAAAAGCACTACTAAACGCTTAAGTTTAATAGTGCTTTTTATTTTTTATTCATGCTTTTAATTAAATGCACATTTTTGCACCATTAAAATTGAGATAGTATGCAGTTCAGAAACTTTAAAATGGTTAGTTATGTAGTTTATGGCAGAGGTAGTTTTAACCAATTAGATGAAATTTTAGCACCTAATAGGAAAGATGAAGCGCCAATGATATTTTTAGTGGATAATTTTTTTGAGGGTAAGTCTTTAGTTAGCAGGATTCCTTTAAGAGGGAAAGATAAAATAATATTTGTTGATGTAACTCACGAACCCAAAACAAAACAAGTGGATGCATTGGCTCAATCGCTAAAGGAAGAATTTGGCTCAGTAAGTGGAGTTGTAGGTATTGGTGGAGGTAGTGCCATGGACTTAGCAAAAGCCGTAAGCTTAATGATGACTAACCCTGGGTCTAGTGCCGACTATCAAGGTTGGGATTTAGTGAAGCATCCTGGCGTTTATAAAGTTGGAATTCCTACTTTAAGTGGTACTGGTGCCGAGGTTTCTAGAACGACAGTTTTAACAGGCCCCGAGCGCAAACTGGGGATGAACAGCGATTTTACTCCTTTTGATCAAATTGTTTTAGACCCACAATTAATAAAAGATGCACCTGTAAATCAACGGTTTTATACGGGTATGGATTGTTATATTCATTGTATAGAAAGTTTGGAAGGCACTTATCTAAATGAATTTAGTAAAAGCTACGGCGATAAAGCGTTACAACTTTGTAGAGAAGTGTTTTTAGATGCTAAAGATTGGACGGAAGAGTTTGATGATAAATTAATGATGGCATCTTATGCCGGTGGGATGAGTATAGCTTATAGTCAAGTTGGGGTTGCACATGCTGTTAGCTATGGTTTAAGTTATTTGTTGGGTACTAAACATGGTATTGGTAACTGTATTGTTATGAACCATATAGAGGAATATTATCCTGCTGGAGTAGCCGAATTTAAAAGAATGGTTAGTGAAAATAATATTTTTATCCCTGAAGGTATTTGCAAGGGCTTATCGGATGCTCAATTTGATACTATGATAAACGTAAGTTTAGGTATGAAACCACTATGGTAAAATGCTTTAGGAAGGAACTGGCAAGAGATAATAACGAGAGAAAAGTTACGCTCCTTGTACGAAAAGCTTTAAAATGTAAGCTTATTTGTAGTTGCAGTTAATGAATATTATCAAGAAAGCCCTTTATTCTAAATATTTTTAATAAATATTGCTTTCATTTCAAAAATACCCTTACTTTTGCCGTCCAAATTTTGGTTAGTTATGTTAGTAATAGTAAAAATAGCAGGTCAGCAATTTAAAGTTCAAGCAGGGGATAATTTGTACGTTCCTCACATTGCTGGAAACACTGGCGACAAAGTAAACTTCAGCGAAGTTTTATTAATAGACAATAATGGTGTTTTAACAACAGGAACTGATGTGAAAGCTACAGTTACTGCCGAAATTGTTAAAGACCTTGTTCAAGGTGATAAAGTGATAGCTTTTAAAATGAAACGTAGAAAAGGTTTCCGCAAAAAACACGGCCACCGCACACACTATACTCAAATTAAAATTGAAGCGATTGCTTAATTTTAAATAGTAGAGAGATATAACATAATAATAATAGAAAAAGCTTTATAAAATGGCACACAAGAAAGGTGAAGGTTCGGTAAAAAATGGGAGAGACTCTAACAGTAAACGTTTAGGAGTTAAAATATTTGGTGGTCAACCAGCTAATAATGGTAATATCATTATTCGTCAAAGAGGTACTCAGTTCCATCCTGGCAAAAATGTAGGAGTTGGTAAAGACTTTACATTGTTTGCTTTAGCTGATGGGTTGGTACAATTTAGAAAAACTAGAGAAGATAAAACAATTGTTTCTGTTGCACCTCCTGTAGCTGTAGCTGAATAATTTTTAATACATCACTTGTTAATAGCGGTAGTTTGAAAGAACTACCGCTATTTTTGTTATAATTAATTCCCGTTTAAAACTCAATCATTATTAATATGACTAACGAAGAAATTGCCGATAATTTTTCCCTCTTAGGCAAACTAATGGATATTCATGGCGAGAATAGTTTTAAAGCAAAGTCCTATTCCATTGCTGCTTTTACTATTGAAAAGCTGCCCATGGAATTAAAGGATATGTCTATTGATAAAATTGCTGTTATAAGAGGTCTTGGTGAAGCCACAGCCAATAAAATTTTAGAACAGATTGAAACTGGACAATTAAAAGCATTAAATGAAATTATAGCCAATACTCCACCTGGTATTTTAGAAATGTTACAGCTAAAAGGTCTAGGTCCCAAAAAGATAGCCACCGTTTGGAAGGAGTTAGGTATTGAAACGATTGGCGAACTGTTATATGCTTGCGAAGAAAATAGGCTAACCCTTTACAAAGGATTTGGTGAAAAAACACAGCAGAACGTAAAAGAATCTATCTTATTTTACTTAGGCACTCAAGGAAGTTATTTATACCAGCAAATTGAAAACTTTGCCTTAAATGTCACGCCAAAACTTAAGGCATTCTTTAACAATCCTAATTTTATCATAACAGGGGCTTTTAGAAGGCAATTAGAAGTAATAGAGAAGTTAGAATGGGTTACCACCACACCCCTAACAACAATTAATAGTTTCTTTACCAGAAATGGTTATACAATTGTTGAAGAAACAGAAAATTACATTTCGTTAAAGGGCCCCGAGAATGTAACCCTTGCTTTTTATACTACTTCTCTTAAAAGCATATTTGTTAAACTATTTAAAACAAGTGGCAGTATAGCTTTTTTGAATGCTTGGGATAATGTGGTTGGACTTAATGAAACAAAAGAATACCAATCGGAAGAAGCCATTTTTAATGAAGCTTCCGTTCCGTTTATTCCACCCTATTTACGTGAAGATGCTGCTGTTGTAGTGCAGGCAAAGCATCAGAACCTACCTTTAGTAATCAGTACAACGGATATTAAGGCCATTATTCATAGCCATAGTAAATGGAGTGATGGAAACAATACTTTGGAGGAAATGGCCAATGCTGCTTTTGCTAAAGGATATGAATATTTAGTTATTAGCGATCACTCTAAAACTGCTGTTTATGCACAAGGGCTTTCTGTTGAAAGGGTTTTGGCTCAACACCATCAAATAAATGAATTGAATGATACAATTGCTCCCTTTAAGATATTTAAGAGTATAGAAAGCGATATACTAAATGATGGCAGTTTAGATTATGAGCCCGAAATACTTAATAGGTTCGATATAGTGATTGCCTCCATACATTCAAACCTTAAAATGGCAGAAGAAAAAGCCATGATGCGTTTAATGAAAGCTATTGAAAACCCTTTTACTTCTATAATTGGTCATCTTACGGGTAGGCTGCTATTGAGTAGAAACGGCTACCCTATTAACCATCAATACATTATTGATGCATGTGCTGCTAACGATGTAGTGATAGAAATTAACGCACATCCTAGAAGGTTGGATATTGATTGGCGTTGGATTAAAGCTGCCTTAAATAAAAACGTACTCCTCTCCATTAATCCAGATGCCCACACAATTGAAGGGTACGATGATTGTAAGTATGGTGTATTAGTTGCTCAAAAAGGGGGTTTAACACCTAAAGATAACCTGAGTAGTTTTGGTTTACTAGAATTTGAGGCATTTGTAGCAAAGCAAAAACTTAAAAGAGGCTATTAACCGTGATAGTATTTTTTAACCTGTAAATAGTTTCATCAATTCTTTTCTCTTATATTTTATTAAAATAAAATACTTTTGCACCCTTATTAAATAATTTATAATGCCTACAATAGAATTAGCAAGGGTTTCTGGCGATTTTGGTTTTGAAGCAGCCGATGAAAACGGACATATCGTTAAAATGGATAGTAGCCCCGAAAGTGGTGGAAAAAACTATGGTGTTCGCCCCATGCAAATGTTGTTGATGGGTTTAGGGGGCTGTAGCGCCATTGATGTGTTGATGATTTTAAAAAAACAACGCCAGGTAGTTACCAATTATAAAATGATTATTAAGGGAGATAGAGAAGCAGGTAAAGAACCTTCTTTATGGAAAGAAATAACCATTGAGTTCCACCTTTACGGCGATATTGATGAAGATAAAGCACAAAAAGCAGTTGATTTATCGCTTAATAAATATTGTTCGGTAGCCGCCACCCTTACCGCATCAGGAACAGCCATTACAACACAAACTTTTGTACATAAGTAATTATTAGTGGTAAGTGGTTAGTTGTTAGTAATGAATTATGAATCTAACTTACCACTTACTACTTATGACTCACCACATACAACTAATCTCATGCATAAACAAACACAGGCAATACGCATACAAACTAACCAGTCTAACGAAATGGAACATAGTACGCCCTTGTACCTTACTAGTAGTTTTACTTTTGATACGGCCGAGGAAATGCGTGCCGCTTTTGCGGATGAATCGGATGATAACATTTACAGTAGGTATAGCAATCCAACGGTTGATGAGTTTGTACAAAAGATGTGCGTTTTAGAAGGTGCCGAGGCTGGTTTTGCTACCGCATCGGGAATGGCGGCTGTGTTTAACTCTATATTTGCACTATTAAAAGCTGGTGATCATCTAATTTGTTGCAGCTCGGTATTTGGAAGTACTTATGCACTTGCTACTAAGTTTTTACCAAGGTATGGCATTGAATGTACGTTGGTAAAGGCTAACCAACCAATCGAGTGGGAAGCGGCTGTACAACCTAATACTAAAATGATTTATTTAGAAACACCCACTAACCCTCAACTAGAAATTTTAGATTTAGAGTGGGCGGGCGATTTCTGCAAGCGTCACAACCTCATGTTTAATGTTGATAATTGCTTTGCATCGCCCATCTTACAAAACCCTATTAAATATGGTGCGCATTTGGTGAGTCATAGTGCTACAAAGTGGATTGATGGTCAGGGACGAGTTTTAGGTGGGGTAGTGGTAGGTAAGAAGGAATTAATACACGATATTTATCTATTTTGTAGAAACACAGGACCAAGTATGAGTGCTTTTAATGCGTGGGTATTAAGTAAGAGCCTAGAAACTTTAGATGTGCGTATGGAGCGCCATTGTAATAACGCCCTTACCATAGCAACAGAACTAGAAAAAAATGCTAAAATAAGTTGGGTAAAATATCCCTTTCTACCCTCTCATCCAGAATATGAAATTGCTAAAAAGCAGATGACAAAAGGAGGGGGGATTCTTTGTTTTGAGATAAAGGGGGGTATAGAAAGTGGTCGTAAGTTTTTAGATGCTTTACAATTGTTATCTATGACGCCAAACTTGGGTGATACGCGTAGTATTGCTTCGCATCCTGCAAGTACCACCCATTCTAAACTAACCGAAGCTGAGCGTTTATCAGTGGGTATTACGCCAGGATTAATACGCATCTCCGTAGGCTTAGAAAATGTAAATGATATTCTTGCTGATATTCTGCAAGCGTTGGAGAGGAGTTGTTAGTGCTTAGTTATTAGTTTTTAGTGTAGGGGAGTAAATATTAAGCATATATGAAAAGGGTTAGTTATGATTGATTAATTTCTACCCTTTTTTATTAATTATCAATAGATGTACTGCTGGTACTTGATGTTTAATTTATCCTATAAATATACTAAACTGTATTTTTTTTCGAGCCCACTTATTTTATTTAAGAAAATGCTTGGTCTTTTTTGCTAAGTAAACCTTTTTTAGTACAATTTATTTGGACTATTGGGCTAAGATTACTAGTCAGTTACCTAGTTGGGCTTTTAATCTGGCTAAATGAGTAATTCATTTGGCTAAGTGGGAAATTAATTTAGCTAAATGAACGAATGATGTATGAGATAATTAGACATTAATAGCTTCAATATAAAAAACTTGCAATATAAAGGTGTAACAATTGGTACCAACTTCAAACGTAAGACTTTAATCATTTTATTCTCTCATAATTTAAAACCTTATGCTAGGAAAAGAAAAATCAACTTAAACTCTTCTTTTCCTAGCATAAGGTTATAAAATGTGTTTATTGCAAAAAATGGATTTAAATTAAAGTATCTCTTAATGACCCTGTTTTAGAGCTACTTGTTTTATCATTGTAATCTTTTGCGGCAGCAATAAAGCTTACAAATAAGGGGGCAGGTCTTTCAACGGTACTCTTTAATTCTGGGTGATATTGAACCCCAATAAAGAAAGGATGCGTAGGTATTTCTATAATCTCTACCAAACCAGAATCAGGGTTAATACCTGTAGCCTTCATGCCATTTAATTCAAAATGTTCTAAGTAAACATTATTAAATTCATAACGATGACGGTGTCTTTCACTTATTAAAGTCTCTCCATAAATTTGATGCGCCAAAGATCCTTCTGTTATTTGGCATGGATATGCTCCCAAACGCATGGTTCCACCCATCATCTTAATTTTTTTCTGTTCCTCCATTATATCTATCACCGCATCGGTTGTTTTTGTATCCATCTCGGTAGAGTGTGCACTAGGTAAGTTCAAAACATTTCTTGCGAATTCTATTACAGCCATTTGCATCCCTAAACATATACCAAAAAAAGGCAACCCTGTTTCACGAGCATATTTTACAGCAGTAATCTTACCTTCAATACCTCTCGATCCAAAACCTGGCGCTACCAATAAACCGTCTAGTCCATCTAATTTTTCTTCAACATTTTCAGTTGTAATAAACTCGCTGTGTACATTAACTACTTGTACTTTTACTTCATTCATGGCTCCACCATGAATAAAGCTTTCTAAAATAGACTTGTAAGCATCTTGTAGTTCTATATACTTCCCTATTAAGCCAATGGTAACTTTGCTTTTGGGATATTTTAGTTTATCAAGATATACCTTCCATTTATCTAAGTTTGGTTCTTTATAATCTGTTATTTTTAACTTCCTTAAACAAATAATATCCAATTTCTCTCTTAACATTAACAGTGGTACTTCATAAATGGTAGCGGCGTCCATAGCTTCAATTACTGCTTCTTGTTTAACATTACAGAATAAGGCAATCTTTCTTTTTATGTCATTACCTAAAGGCTCTTCGGTTCTACAAACCAAGACATCGGGGTGAACTCCTGTTTCGCTCAACATCTTAACACTATGCTGTGTAGGTTTTGTTTTTAGTTCTTTTGCAGCTTTTAGATAAGGAACTAAAGTTAGGTGTATCACCATAACATCTTCTTCTGGTAATTCCCATTGTAGTTGGCGCACAGACTCAATAAATGGTAAGCTTTCTATATCTCCAACTGTACCTCCAATTTCAGTGATTACAATATCAAACTGCCCACTTTTACCTAGCAGCAACATTCTTCTCTTTATTTCATCAGTAATATGTGGAACTACCTGAACTGTTTTGCCTAAAAACTCACCCTTTCTTTCTTTATTAATAACTGTTTGGTATATTCTACCTGTTGTTACATTATTAGCTTGAGAAGTATAGGTATTTAAAAAACGTTCATAGTGGCCAAGATCTAAGTCGGTTTCCGCACCATCTTCTGTTACAAAACATTCACCATGTTCGTAAGGGTTAAGCGTGCCAGGATCTACATTTATATAAGGGTCTAACTTTTGAATGGTAACCGATAAGCCTCTTGCTTGTAATAACTTAGCCAAACTTGCAGCAATAATGCCTTTGCCCAAACTACTTGTAACGCCACCTGTAACAAAAATGTACTTTGCCATATATTTAAATATTTTATAAAATTTAAGTCATCACAACAGATATGCTGCTGTAATAAACAGTTGAAATTTAGAAATAAGAAGTAATGGAAAACTGGTTCGACTTAAATACTTGATTGAAAACGCACCTATTGAAGTCGTGCAAACGTAATACAAAAAAGCCGTTTAAACAACAAGCCCCTCAGGATTTAAACATTTGAAGCAAAAAGTGTTGATAATCTTTTTTTTATATTTATGCACTACTAATAGCAAGGTGTATTAAAACCTAGTTATCCAAAATAGGATTTAAATGGTCTATTTAAATGTTACCAAGTTTAATATTACTTCTTTTTTGTTGCATTTATTGGTGTATACCAATCACAAAACATTTACCATGCTTAATATGGTTCCGAATTCTGAAGGGAGAAGAGTCAATTGATTTTAAATAATATTATCGTTCCATCTTTTTTGTAAACTCAATTCTGTTGAGCATATCTGGTTTGATAGTTGAATAGAACGAGGAAGATTTAATATTTAAGCTAGGCATTTAACAGCTTTAGATGCATAATTAGCAATGAATTATTTAAAGAAAATATCCTTGTTAACGTTAAAAGCCTTTTTGAATTGGGATATATTACCATACTCTTTTTAAAATCTGTTTTCTTTGTAAAAAATATTTATATGTCTCTTAAAAAGGTTACAACAAATACGCTACTTAAAATGAAAAGCAATCATAACAAAATTGCGATGTTAACTGCTTATGATTATTCGTTTGCAAGGCTATTTGATACAGCAGGAATTGATATTATTTTAGTAGGTGATAGTGCAAGTAATGTAATGGCTGGTAATGATACTACCCTGCCAATAACACTAGAACAGATGATTTATCATGCTCAATGTGTTATTAAAGGAACTGAACATTGCTTAGTAGTGGTTGATTTACCCTTTGGAAGTTATCAGTCAAACTCCGAAATTGCTTTGGCATCTGCCATAAAAATTATGAAGGAAACAGGCGCACATGCTGTAAAATTGGAAGGCGGTGAGGAAGTTGCAGATAGTATTAAAAGGATTGTAAATGCAGGTATTCCTGTAATGGGACATTTAGGTTTAACGCCCCAAAGCATTAATAAGTTTGGCACTTATACTGTTAGGGCAAAGGAAGAATTGGAAGCCGAAAAGCTAAAGAATGATTGTATTATTCTTCAAGAGGCTGGTTGTTTTAGTATTGTGTTAGAAAAAATACCTGCTCTTTTAGCAAAAGAAGTTTCAGAAAGTCTTACAATTCCCACAATTGGCATTGGTGCAGGAAAATATTGTGATGGACAAGTGTTGGTTATGCATGATATGTTGGGGCTAAATTCAGGATTTAAGCCACGTTTTTTAAGACAATACCTTCAACTAGATGGGTTAATAAAAGAAGCAGTAGGTAAATATATTGCCGATGTAAAAGACAATAGTTTTCCAAATATAGAAGAGTCATATTAAGTTTCACCGATAATAATTTTTGTTAACCATTAATTTAAAAAACTAAAAACGTAGATGGATATATTTGAAAAAAGGATGTAGTGATTACAGTTGGACAAAAAAAAATATTAACATTTATTATTCACTTCGCTGTTTGGGGATGCTTTGTAGTAATCCCCTTTATATTTCAGCAACATCCTAAGGATAACCCTTTAGTACCCGCTTTTAATGTTCATTTTGTAGCGGTTTGCTTATCGAGTAGTTTCTATTTAATTACTTTTTATTATTTTAATACCCTATATCTAATTCCAAAATATTTAATTACCCAAAAATGGAAACTGTATATTTTTATTGTTTCGTGTTTTTTCATTTCATTTCTGTACTTACCCGAGTTGTTCTCTTCTCTATTTAATGAAAGTTTAGTGGTGCCTCCAAATAAGTTTTCGGTTCCAATGCCACCTCCTCACCAATTGATAGATTCATTAAATTATATACGTCCACCTAGAAATCATCATGGAAAGCGTGGCTTTCATTTCTTTCCTGGATCTTATCTTGTTTTCATTTTGGTGTTTACAATTGGTACATGTTTATCGGTTGTTGAACAGTGGCTTAAAACAGAAAATAATAAAAAAGAAATTGAAAGAGAAAAACTAAATACAGAGCTTCTTTTTTTAAAGTCTCAAGTTAATCCTCATTTCTTTTTTAATACGTTAAACAGTATTTACTCTTTAGCACTTATTAATCATGAGGATACCGCCTCAACCATATTAAAATTATCTGATATAATGCGTTATGTTATTTCAGATTCTCAATTAGACACTGTTCCTTTAGTTGATGAGATATCGTTTCTTAAAAACTTTATTGATATTCAATTGGTGAGGGTAACAGATAAGGTAAAAGTTGATTTTGATGTTGAAGGAGACACCGATGATATAATGATTGCCCCCTTATTGTTTATACCCTTTATAGAAAATGCTTTTAAATTTGGCATAAGCACTAAGGAATCCACTATAATAATTTTTAAAGTAGTGATATCTGGCAATAAAGTTTTATTTACATCTAATAACACCATTATTCATTCAGAAAATTCTTACACAAAAAATACAGGTATAGGCATCGTTAATGTAAAGAGGAGGTTAGATTTGTTATACCCTCAAAATCATAATTTACAAATTTTTGATACAGGTAATTCGTATTCAGTTCATTTAGAAATTTCAATAAAATGATTACAGCAATAGCATTAGATGATGAACCGTTAGCATTAAAAGTTCTTTCGCAACATTGTGAAAAAATTGAATTTTTGCAATTAAAAAAAACATTTACTAACCCAGATGAAGTTTCTGCTTATTTAGAAGATAATAAAGTTGATTTAATATTTTTGGATATTCAAATGCCCGATATTAATGGAATGCAGTTCTATAAAAATTTACCCATTAAGCCTGCGGTGGTATTTACAACAGCATTTAAGGACTTTGCAGTAGATGGATTTAATGTTGAAGCCATTGATTATTTATTAAAACCTTTTTCATTCGACAGGTTTTTAAAGGCAATTAACAAGGTAAAAACTCATTTAGTTAACAAAGCTTTTCAAGAAACAAATGAAAACGTTTTGTATGTTAAAGTAAATTATGAATTACTTAAGATTAATCTTAGAGATATTAATTTTATTGAAGCCCTTGACGACTATATTAAGATTCATATTAAACCAATGCCCATACTTACTTTAATGACCCTTAAAGGCGTTTTAGAAAAGTTGCCCCCTCATGAGTTTATAAGGGTACACCGTTCGTACATTGTACCTATATCTAAAATTACAAAATTTAGTAAAACAAAAATTTCGTTAGAAGGTAAGGAAATCCCTATTGGTACTAGCTATTCGGATGTTTATGATGACTTACTTCAAAATCATAAATTAATAATTTAAGTTTATATAAAGGGTAAATAAATAAATCTTAACCAAGTTTCGCTTTATTGTAAACCTAGTCCTTATAAATTTGTACTCATCTATTATGGAAGTACACAAAAATTTAGCTCAATTACCACAATTTAAAAATGCTATACTTACTATAGGAACTTTTGATGGGGTTCATCTTGGTCATCAACAAATAATTAGTCAATTAAAAAACACTGCTCAAAATGTTAATGGCGAAACGGTAATTATCACCTTTCATCCGCATCCTCGTTCGGTTGTAGGGGCTTATGGTGGGCCAGTATCTTTATTAAATACAGTAGAAGAAAAAATATTCTTACTAAATAAAGCGGGTATTAACCACTTGGTTATTGTGCCTTTTACGAAAGAATTTGCTAACCTAACTGCCGAAGAATATTGTAAAAGCTTTTTGTATAAATATTTTAAACCACATACCGTTATTATTGGATACGACCATCGTTTTGGCAAGAGTAGGATAGGAGACTATCATTTATTAGAAGAAATTGGACTGGAATTAGGATTTGATGTAAAAGAAATTGACGAAGAAATTTTAAATAATGTAATTATTAGTAGTACTAGAATTAGGCGTGCCTTATTAGATAATGATATTAATACCGCTGATGAATTTTTGGGTTATCCTTACTTTTTTGAAGGAACAGTTGTTAAAGGAAACCAACTAGGACGAACCATTGGTTTCCCTACTGCGAATATTAAAATAAATTCTACCGAGAAATTAATTCCTGCTGATGGTGTTTATGCAGTTTCTATACAAATTGATAACGAGTTTACTCGTTTTTTTGGCATGATGAATATTGGTTTTAAACCCACTGTTGATGGAAAACAAAGGACGATAGAAGTTAACATATTTGATTTTAATAAAGACCTATACGGTAAAGATTTACGTATTCATATACACTCTTTCATCAGAAATGAAGTTAAGTTTCATGATTTAAATGCCTTAATTGCCCAACTTAATAAGGATGCAGTTAAAGCAAAAAGTATTTTACAACTCGTAACTATGGTTTAAAATAAATCTTTTTGTATTGATGTATGCTTTAATGTGTCTATAACAGCCTGCGGAAGGAAAGGACTTGCATCTCCTCCGTTTTTTAATATGTCTCTTACAATTGTTGATGCTACAGAAGTGTATTTTGGTTCGCCGGTAAGAAACACCGTTTCTACATTTCTATCCATTGTTCTATTAGCATCGGCAATGGTCTTTTCATATTCAAAATCACTTACGTATCTAATACCCCTTAAAATAAAATTAGCTTTAATAATTTTACAAAATTGTACGGTTAACCCATCATAAGCCACACATTCTACCCTGCTTTCATTTTTATATATTTCTTTAAACCAGTTTATGCGTTGCTCTGTATTAAACATAGGGTGTTTTAATGCATTTATGCCAATACCCACATAAATTTTATCAAAAAGAGGAAGTGCTCTTTCAATGATATCGGTATGACCCAATGTTACAGGATCAAAAGTGCCAGGAAATAAACAAATACGCATAATTTATTAGTTAAATGGGTAAACTATAATGGGTAAATTTTCTTTGTAAATCTTAATATTTCAAATCAGGCAAATCAAATGGGTAAGTATTAATTTGTTTGAGGTCTTAACAAGTATAAAACGGCCATCCTAACGGCTACTCCATTCTCTACTTGATTCAAAATGATAGAATTATGTCCATCTGCAACATCACTATCCAATTCTACTCCTCTATTTATAGGGCCTGGATGCATAATTGTAATTTCTTTACCTATACTATCTAATAATTTTCTACTTATACCATAAGCTAGGTTATATTCCCTTAAAGAAGAGAACAAGGGCTGGTTTTGTCTTTCTAGTTGTATCCGTAAAACATTAGCAACATCGCACCATTGTAAAGCTACTTTTACATTGTAGGTTACTTCTACATCTAAAGCTTCCTTAATGTATTTGGGTATTAAGGTGGGTGGACCTGCAACCATCACTTCGGCACCCATTTTTTTTAATAAATAAATATTACTGAGGGCAACCCTGCTGTGCATGATATCTCCAATGATGGCAACCTTTAAGCCTTGCAAGGTTCCAAACTTTTCTAACATAGAAAAGGCATCTAATAAAGCTTGAGTGGGATGTTCGTTAATGCCATCTCCTGCATTAATAATGGCAGCATTAATGTGTTTGGCTAAAAAGTGAGGAGCTCCGCTTGCGCTGTGGCGCATGACAATCATATCTACCTTCATGCTCAAAATGTTTTGAACCGTATCTAATAGTGTCTCACCTTTAGCGGCAGAAGAGCTACTAGCAGCAAAATTTAAGGTATCTGCACTTAAACGCTTCTCTGCCAATTCAAAACTCATCCTAGTTCTAGTAGAGTTCTCGTAAAACAAATTAACAATGGTAACATCTCTAAGCGAAGGAACTTTCTTTACTGGTCTTTGAAGTACGTCTTTAAAATCGGTAGCTGTATTAAGTACTAATTGAATATCCTGTTTGGTAAGCTGCTTTATACCGAGTAAATGTTTAGTAGAAAGTTTCATTAAAAAACGAAATTAATGGAAAACAATCTTTTTAATGAAAAATGATATACACCATTATCATTAAAACCTTTATTAGGTTAAATTTAAATTCCATCTATCAACTCTACACTTTTTGTACCCTCGGGTTTGTGTAAATAAACCATTACTTTTTGATTAGGGAAGGTATCGATGGTTTTACCAATATAATCGGCATGAATGGGGTATTCTCTGCTAAATCTTCTATCAATTAATACACAAAGCTCTACTTTTTTGGGTCGTCCAAAGTCTAACAAGGCATCAAATGCGGCTCTTATGGTTCTTCCCGTCCACAATACATCATCAATTAAAATAACATTTTTATTTTCTATGGAAAAGGGGATGTCTGTTTTGTTGGCTTTGTGTAATGCTTTGTTAATGTCATCTCTATAAAAGGTAATGTCTAATTTTCCGTAATAAACTTTACCATCTAGTATCATGGTTTTAAGTTCTTCTACAATTTTATCGCTCAAAAATACACCCCTAGGTTGTAATCCTATGATAACTGTATTTTCTAGCTGAATATGATGCTCCATTATCTGGTGCGCCAATCGTTTTATACTTAATTCTACTTGTTGTTGGGTAAGTATCGTTTTCAAAAAGTTAGTTTTATAAAGCCTATTTAATCAATAGAACGCAATTTATACATTCAAAATTATGTTTGGAGCTTATTTTAATATATTTTAATGCAAGAAACCCTCTTTTTTACAACCTTTCTTTCAAAATGGGGATGATGCTTTCTTTCCAAGTCATAAAGTTGTTGTTTAAAATTTGAGTACGGGCTTCGGTAACAAGCCATAAATAAAAAGCAAGGTTATGAATACTGGCAATTTGTAAGGCCAAAATTTCATTGGCTACAAACAAATGTCTCAAGTATGCCTTACTATAATAATTGCTAGTAGGGCAGGGGATACCCTCATCAATTACACTAAAATCTGTTGCCCACTTTTTGTTTCTTATGTTAATAACGCCCTTAGAGGTAAATAACATTCCATTCCTACCATTACGAGTTGGCATTACACAATCGAACATATCGATGCCTAAGGCAATGTTTTCTAAAATATTCCATGGGGTACCAACACCCATCAAGTATCTAGGCTTATTGGTTGGTAAGGCATCGCAACATAAGGCCGAAAATTCATACATCATTTCCTCAGGTTCGCCAACACTTAAACCTCCAATGGCATTACCTACTGCATTTTTACTAGATATATAAGCGCAAGAAGCTTTGCGTAAGTCCTGATAAGTGCTACCCTGCACAATAGGAAATAGATTCTGGCTATAGCCATATTTATCTGGCGTTTCGGCAATTCTATTAAAACATCTATCTAACCATCTGTGCGTAAGTTCCATGCTTTTTAAAGCATATTTGTATTCGCTAGGATACGGCGGACATTCATCAAAAGCCATGATAATATCCCCTCCAATACTTCTTTGTATATCCATCACTTTTTCGGGCGTAAACAAATGTTTGCTTCCATCTATGTGACTTTGAAACAATGCGCCTTCCTCTGTTATCTTTCTATTGGCAGCTAATGAAAAAACTTGATAACCTCCACTATCTGTCAATATAGGCTTGTTCCATCCATTAAAACAATGTAATCCTCCTGCTGCCTCTAAAACTTCTATGCCGGGGCGTAAATACAAATGATAGGTATTGCCCAAAATGATTTGGGCTTTAACTTCTTCTTTTAATTGCAATTGTGTTACTGCCTTTACACTACCCACCGTTCCTACGGGCATAAAAATGGGGGTATTAATATTGCCGTGATCTGTGGTGATAACACCTGCACGTGCCTTGCTATTTAAATCGGTGTTGTTTAATTGAAAAGTTAATGAAGCCATTGGTCAAAAATAAGGGTGGGGAGCATTTGTTGGGATATTATCTGATAATTGAATCATATAAGTTATAACAAACCCCTTACAACTTATAACCATCTACTTAGGGGTAATTATTTATTTTCGCAGGGTATGAATAGAAGTTTTGGACTAATTGTATGCTTTGTTTTTCTACAAATAGGTTTTCTTAATGCGCAACAAGGTCTTTTGGATGGTAGTTGGTACAGTAATGGATCGGTTACAATACAAGGTAATACCAATAATTATTTGGGTGAATTAAAGCTGCATCAAAAAGGGAAATCTGTTTTTGGCGAGTTTAACTACTATTTTAGAGATAGTCTCTTTAAAAATAAAATTGAAGGTTATTTTGATCCTAATTCTCATTATTTTCTTATTAAAACTTTTCCCATCATTCTCCATTCTTCCTACTCTACCAAAACGGGGGTTGATTGTGCTATGCGTGGTGAGTTTTTATTAAGAGTTTCTAGAGTAGGTTCTTATTTGGCGGGCAAGTTAATAGCCGATGATGTATACAAATATACCTGTCCCAATATTAGTTTTACTTTTGAAAAGAACAGTGATACCATTAGTCCTATTGAGGTTGCAAAACAGGATTCACAAATAGAGGAAGCTAAAAAAATAGATACCAATACGGTACATCTCGATCCCCTTGTTGTTATTACTCAAAAACAATTTGAAGAACGCCCCAAAGACTTTTTCAAGGAAATGGACATCACTTCGAAGACCATTGATATTGAATTAACCGATAATGGTGTTATTGATTACGATTCTATCAGTGTGTTTTTTAACAATAAGCTGTTATTAAAGAAAACGATGCTTACACATCGTCCTATTAATCTTACCCTTACTATAGATGATAATTTGCCTTTTAACGAGTTGGGTATGTTTGCCAACAACGAAGGATTAATACCTCCAAATACCGCCACTTTGGTAATAACCGATGGTGATAATAAATACGAAATGGAAGTTAATAGTAGCTTACATAGTACAGGTACGGTTAGGCTACGAAGAAAGAAGAAGTAAGGATTGAGTGGTGGTAATAAAGTAAAGATTTTAACCAAATTGTTAAATTTAAAGGGCATATAGAATTGAGTATTAAAGAGGGATTAGTTTGTTGATTGTTTTGTTGATTAAAAAATGACCACATAGTCACATAAGGCACATAGGAAACCATCTAATGTTTTAAACAGGTTCTATTTAAAGGGCATATAGAATTGAGTATTAAAGCGGGATTAGTTTGTTGATTGTTATGTTGATTAAAAAATGACCACATAGTCATTTATGGCACATAGGAAAGATTTAATAGGGTAAAGTACTTTTTATTTAAAGGGCATATAGGCTAGAGTTTTAAAGAGGGATTAGTTTGTTGATTGTTATGTTGATTAAAAAATGACCACATAGTCACATAAGGCACATAGGAAAGAACCTATTGTTTTAAATAGGTTTTATTTAAAGGGCATATAGATTGGAGTATTAAAGAGGGATTAGTTTGTTGATTGTTTTGTTGATTAAAAAATGACCACGTAGGCATTTATGGCACATAGAAAACCCTCTAGTCTTTTAAACAGGTTTTATTTAAAGGGCATATAGATTGGAGTATTGGAAAGCGAAGCTTTTTTTGTAGTACATTAAAAATATGTTTGGTAAGTAAGCCTCCCTATAAGGTATATTTTTTTGCCAATAAATAATAAGCCACAGTGTTCATTAGTTAATACAAAAAAAATAAATCAATTATAGAAATTTAATCCTCACTCACCCTGCAATGCATTAATCTATTTTTATCTCCCCCTTAAATACAAAGGTTGCGGGGCCACATAGCCAAATATTATTAAAAGTTTGTTGGTCAATTTTATCATATTCTACTGCCAATTTACCCCCTAAGGTGGTTATCTGTACTCTATTGAAGCCCAGAGTTTCTGGTGAAGTTGCAATAGCTGCTGCCGTAACGCCTGTACCACAACTAAGGGTTTCATCTTCTACCCCTCTTTCGTACGTACGTACAATGATTTCTTGCTCATTAACCACTTCCACAAAATTTACGTTTATTCCCTCCTTAATAAACTCCTTGCTATTCCTTATTTCTCGGCCTTCTTCGGCCACATTCATCTCCATCACATCTTGTGTGGTCTCTACATAATGGGGACTGCCCGTATTTAAAACATAACTTCCTCTTCTATCTTTAATGTTGGTAACATCCTTCATTTTAAGGTTCACCCATCCATCACTCATGGTGGCTTCATGCTCGCCATCAACTGCTATAAATAAATATACATCTTTAATAATACCCCTGTCAAAAGCAAATTGTGTTAAGCATCTACCTCCATTTCCACACATACTCCCTTCGTTACCATCCGCATTAAAGTAAACCATTTTAAAGTCGTAATTGGATTGGGTATTTAACAGCATCAATCCATCGCCACCCACGCCAAACCGTCTATCGCACAATAGTTTTACTTGTTGGGTGTTTAAATTAATTTTACCCTCACGGTTATCAATAATTACAAAGTCGTTGCCAGTGCCTTGGTATTTAAAAAAGCTAATCTCCATCTCCATTTTAATTTTTGTCATGAATCATAAACAAATGTTTACAACTATTGGTTGCCTTTATATAGTTTCAATAATGGCTAAAGCCTTTTTAATTAATTTCTCCACTGCTGCTGCCCCATCCTTACTAAACTCCTTTGCAATTCTGTTGGCTACAATGGCATTAATGCTTAAACATTGGTGATTAAGTACCTTACTCATGCCATAGATGGCACTTGTTTCCATTTCGAAGTTGGTAATTATTTTGTTTCCAAATCTAAAACTTGTTAATTGGTCAATAAGCGAAGTATTTGCCAAGCCCATCCTTAAAACCCTTCCTTGTGGACCATAAAAGCCAGGGCAAGTTACGGTTATGCCATGATGAAACCCTTCAACAAAGTGTTTAATAACCCCTGCACTTGCCGTAAATAGATATGGATTGATGCCTTCGCCCAATTGAGTGTGGTTAATAAAGTGTTGTATTATCTGTTGTTCTTCATCATTGTTATCAAAACGATAATAGTGCATTAAATTATCTAAACCCAAGCCATGTGTACCCGCAACAAAGCTATCTACAGGAATATTTTTTTGCAAGGAGCCCGATGTGCCAATGCGAATAATGGTTAATTGGGTAAGATTTTGTTTGATGGTACGTGTTTGCAAATCAATATTTGCCAAGGCATCTAGTTCGTTCAACACAATATCAATATTGTCAGGACCAATACCTGTACTAATCACCGTAATTCTCTTTTTGCCCACAAACCCGGTGTGTGCAATAAACTCTCTGTGTTGTTGTTGTACTTCAATACTATCAAAGTGTTTACTAACTTCTTTTACACGGTCGGGGTCACCAACGGTAATGATGGTATTCGCCATTTCTTCGGGAAGAAGATTTACGTGGTAGATAGCTCCACGACTGTTAATTATTAATTCGCTTTCTTCAATTTTGCTCATAGTTATAAATAATTTTCAAAAATATAGTGTACGAATTCATTTCTAAACATTATTTTCGCAAACTTCTAAGAAAGGCTCTGTGGCCGAGTGGCTAGGCAGAGCTCTGCAAAAGCTTCCACAGCGGTTCGAATCCGCTCGGAGCCTCTTCTTCTAAAAGGACTCAAATGAGTCCTTTTAGTTTTTTACAACATTAAAACACAATTCATGCTTTCTTTTGATGAAACAAACCCTTGGAAAATTATTGCTAAAGAAACCGTTTATGAAAATAAATGGATACAAGTAATTCATCATCAAGTAATAAATCCTGCGGGAACAGACGGCATTTATGGTAAGGTACATTTTAAAAACAAAGCAATTGCTGCCATACCTGTTGATGCCGATGGAAATACTTATTTAGTAGGGCAGTACCGGTTTCCTACTAATAAATATAGTTGGGAATTGCCCGAGGGTGGCTGCCCCAAGGAAGAAGATTCTTTGGAAACGGCAAAAAGAGAGTTGTTAGAGGAAACGGGTTTAAAAGCCGATAAATGGCAAAGAATTGGGGGTAGTTATTTATCTAATTCGGTTTGTGATGAATGGGCAGAATATTTTGTGGGTACTCAACTAACACAATTTGATGCTGAACCAGAAGAAACCGAACAGTTAATGGTAAAGAAACTTCCTCTACAAGAAGTATTTAAAATGGTGAGTGAAGGAGTAATTGATGATTCGTTAAGTATTTTGGCATTGCAAAAGTTAGAGTTAATGTTGTTGAAGGGAGAAATTACGCTGTGAGTGTAGATAAATTGTACACAATAATCGCATAAAAAGGATCAATAAAACTATTTTACCCTACACTATCCTTATTTTAGTACAAATCAAAAAGTAGTTATTGGTAAACTTACCCATATTGTTGTACACTAATGCAACTATGTTTATAAACAAAATAATAATATTGGGTAACATCTTCGTTATGTTCATCAACATTTGTAGGATAGTAGTCAACTTGGGCTAATTGTTTATAAATATGTGTAGATTGTTGCTAAACATATCAATAATGTTTAACAACTTTGTCCTCATCTATATAAACATTGCTTTATTGTTGTACACTTTTGTTGCTGTGTTAATGACCAATAATGCAATATTTTACCAAAAAAGAGGTTGTTAGTTACTAATACTTTCCATAATAAAACATTAACTTCTTGCATTTGCCAATTTAACTTAAAACAACCTAATTTGGCATCCAATTAAACAAAAGATTCATCCCCATTAATTACACACTATGATTAAAAAAATTCTAACAGCAATTGGAACCCTTCTTCTTGTTCTGTTAATTGCAGCTATTACCATTCCGTTTATTTTTAAAAGTAAAATTGAAAATATGGTAAAAACGGAGGTCAACAAAACCTTGAATGCCAAGGTTGATTTTACCGATGTAAAGCTTTCTTTTTTTACTCATTTTCCTAATTTATCCTTGTCGCTCAACAACTTAAGCGTTGTAGGGGTAGATACTTTTGATGGAGATTCACTGCTTTCGGTAAAAAGCTTTGATGTTTCTTTAAATGTTTGGAGTGTAATAGGAGGGGGGCAGATTAAAATTTCTACCATCGATCTAAATACACCTCGCATTCATGCGATTGCACTAAAAGATGGCAATGCCAATTGGAATATTACCAAGCCAAGTACCGATACCACCCAAACAGCAAAGGAAAGTAAGCCTTTTAAACTAAGCTTAAAACATTATGGCATTCACAATGGCTACATTAGTTATGTAGATAAAGGGATGAATATGAGTACCGAGATTATTAATTTGGAACATAACGGTAGTGGCGATTTTACGTCGGATTTGTTTACACTAGCCACCAAAACAACGGCAGATACGGTTAATTTTAGCTTTGGCGGCATCCCTTATTTAAATAAAGTTAAAACGAGTATTGATTTAGATTTAAAGATTGATAATCCAAATAAAAAGTTTTCGTTCGAAACCGATAAAATTAGTATGAATGACCTGCAATTAAGTACTGGAGGTTATTTTCAATTGGTAAATGATACCACTTTTGGTATGGATATTAACTTTAAAGCACCCAATACAAGCTTTAAAAGCATTTTGTCGTTTGTGCCTGCCATTTATCAAAACAGTTTTGCCACTATTAAAACAAGTGGGGAAGCTTTGTTGAATGGTTTTGTTAAGGGTAACTACAATAGCAAACAAATGCCTGCCTTCCAATTAAATTTAGAGGTTACAAATGGCTTTTTTCAATACCCTGATTTACCTGCCCCTGTAAAAAACATTAATGTTAAAGTAGGTGTAGATAATCCTGATGGCAATTTGGACCATACGGTGGTAAATATTTCTAAAGGTCATATAGAGTTTGCAAATGATCCCTTCGATTTTAATGTACTCATCAAAAATCCAATTTCCGATTTGTACGTTGATGCTGCTGCCAAGGGAAAGCTTGACTTAAATAATGTAACTCATTTTGTAAAATTGCCCGAGGGAACACAAATAAGTGGGGTAATTAATGCAGATGCTTCTATGAGTGGAAGTACAAATGCCTTAAAAGCAAAACAATATGATAAGTTTAATGCAAAAGGAACGATTGGGATGAATAGCTTTTACTATGCATCAAAAGATTATCCTACTGGCGTAAAGGTTAATAGCATGTTGATGACCTTTAATCCCAAAAATGTTACTTTAAATAACGCAGATGGGCAATACCAGCAAACTACTTTTGCGGCTAATGGATATTTGAATAATGTATTGGCATATGCTTTAAAAAATGAAGCATTAGATGGCGTTGTTAATGTAAAAGCAGGCGATGTAAACCTCAATCAATTAATGGGTGTTTCAACTGATACCGCTACAAAGAACACTCCTGCGGCTGCTCCTTTTATTGTTCCAGCCAATTTAAACATTGTTTTAAAC
>Ga0007836_1000048_pt1 | contig 31224 bp, 27 predicted proteins | sample CryBogCBE23Oct07_FD_71205 | JGI IMG/M metagenome (GOLD analysis project Ga0007836, IMG submission 71205) | Freshwater microbial communities from Crystal Bog, Wisconsin, USA - CBE23Oct07 | ecosystem: Environmental > Aquatic > Freshwater > Lake | place: Crystal Bog, Wisconsin, USA | collected...
ATTTTTTATGATTTGGATAAGTTTTTCTTTTTCTTTCTTAGTAAACTTATTATTTTCAAAAACCTCATCTAATACAAGTGCATAATTTAGTTTTGCCCTTGCTTTCTCTGTTAATATATTTCCTAATATAGCTTGTTTTGAAACCTGATATTTCTTAAACCCATCTTCTAGATAGGTTAATTCTGTAGTACGTTTCTCAATCTGCTTAACTAGTTTATTAAAGTTCTCCTGTTGTTTAGTAAGCTTTTTTGCTGTTTTAATCTGAAGTACTTCCTTCATTTTTTATTTTTAAATATTTAATACTTGTTTTTTTATAAGTCAGCTTCTTTTCAAAAACTGTGCATATCTATTTTTAATTGTTTTTGGCTTTCTTATATGCTTAAAAGACATCTGAACATAGTAAGGATGCTCGGGATTTACAATTAATTCTTGTTTCATTGAATCAATTAGAACATACATATCCTCCAATGGTATCGCGCCTAATAATATTTCATTATCACCAGATAAAACCATTGCATGGCATAAGTTTCTACGGTTCTTGAACTTTAATTCTATAGGCTCTACCACCCTATATTCTCTTACTTCTCCATTTGCATTTACTCCTTTTCGCATCTCTAAAAGAGGTAGATCCAATTGTTTTTGCACAGTTTCATTAATACAAAGTGTATAAGCTCCAGTATCAACCAATGCATTTACACGAATCCTTTTAATTTCTTCTTCACCAATTATATGTTTACGGGCTAATAATGCAATATCCTCCGCATTAATCAACTCTATTTTTGGATAAATTAGCCCCATTTTATTTATTTTTGATTTGCAGTTGAGGGTAATTAATCCCTTTACTTCAAATATTTCTCCAATGCAGTATCGTACTTCTCTTTCCAATCATTTAGGGTACCCCAATCATTGCCATCAATATTTATAGAGTTAGTTACATTACCTAATTCAGTGTAGGGTTGATGGTGAGCATTTAAAACTTCTACTACACTATTTATTTTTTCTTTTTTAACACTTACAACAACTCTTCCTTGTGCTTCGCCTAACCAAAAAGCGTCTTCTCTAATAGTACTAGAAGTACTTGATACCGTAAAACCAAGCTTCTTTTGGAATCCACTTTCTAATAATGTAACTATCAATCCTCCCTCACTAATATCATGTGCCGATTCAACCAATTTATCTTTAATAATTCCAGCAACAACTTGCTGCATCGTAAACTCTTCTTCCAAATTAAAATAAGGAGCAGGAGAATATTCAATCCCTTTTATTTTATGTAAATATTCCGAAGAACCTATGTCATTTATTTGTTTGCCAATCAACAAGATAATATCTCCCTCATTCTGGAAATACATGGTCATTTGTTGATTTACATCATCCAATACACCCACCATCCCAATGGTAGGTGTAGGATAAACAGGGCCCTCGGGACTTTGGTTATAGAAACTAACATTACCACCAGTTACAGGGGTATTAAACTTTCTACACGCATCACCCATACCTGTTACTGCCTTTACAAACTGATAATAAACTTCGGGATCATAAGGATTGCCAAAGTTTAAACAATTGGTTACGCCCAAAGGCTCGCCACCACTACAAACAATGTTACGTGCAGCTTCAGCAACTGCGATCATTGCACCAATGTATGGGTTTGCATAAACATACCTACTATTACAATCAACCGTCATCGCCAAAGCTTTGCCCGTACCTTTTGCCGATACAATGGCAGCATCACTTGGTGTATTGGTACTCATATTAGCTGCACCAACCATACTATCATATTGGGTATAAATCCAACGTTTAGATGCTATATTGGGCAATTGTATTAATTGTTGGGTATAATGCTGTAGCGTTTGGTTGTCTTTTACATCTTCAATGTCATTTAAGTTAAAGGCATCAATCTTTTTTAGGTAGTTAGGTGCTGTATAATCTCTACTATATTGCGGTGCACCCCCACCTAACACTAATTCTTCTGCAGGAACAACTGCTTCTAGTTCTCCATGTAAATAAAACTGTAGTAATCCATCAGTTGTTACTTCGCCAATATTGCTTGCACTTAAATCCCATTTTTCAAACACGGCTATAACTTCAGCTTCTCTACCTTTTTCCACTACCATTAACATTCTTTCCTGACTTTCACTTAAAAGCAATTCCCAGGCTTTCATATCTTTTTGTCGGGTGGGTACTTTATCTAAATCTATCCTCATACCAACACCCCCCTTTGCACTCATTTCGGCAGTACTACATATAATGCCCGCAGCGCCCATATCTTGCATACCAATTACTGCTCCAGTATGTAATACTTCTAAGCAGGCTTCTAATAATTTTTTCTCTTGAAAAGGATCACCTACTTGTACGGCAGGTAGTTCTTGCACGCTATCTTTAGTGATATCAGCACTTGCAAAGCTAGCCCCACCAATACCATCTTTACCAGTAGCGCTACCTACAAATAATACAGGGTTACCTTCGCCCAATGCAATGGCGCTTACGGTTTTACCTTTCTCAACAATACCAACACTCATTGCATTAACTAAAGGGTTGGTATGGTAACAATCTTCAAAATAAATTTCACCACCCACCGTAGGAACACCAAAGCAATTACCATAATGCCCAATGCCATGTACTACACCGCTTAATAAATGTTGTGTTTTTTTGTCGTTTAAATTACCAAAACGAAGGCTATTTAATGACGCAATTGGGCGAGCCCCCATTGTAAATATATCTCTTTGAATGCCACCAACACCTGTGGCTGCACCTTGATAAGGTTCTAATGCACTTGGGTGATTGTGACTTTCAATTTTAAATACCACACCAAAACCATTACCAATATCCATTAATCCCGCATTCTCCTCGCCTGCTGCAACCAACATTTTACCACCATCACGAGGAAGGGTTTTTAACCATTTTATACTGTTTTTGTAACTACAATGCTCGCTCCACATCGCACTAAAACAACATAGTTCATTAAAGTTAGGAACACGACCAAGTTTAGATTTTATTAACTCAAATTCCTCATTAGTTAAGCGAAGTTGCTGTGCCGTTTGTGCAGTTATTTCCATTGTAATTTAAATATGGTTGTAAGTATGCAAATGTAAGGGGGAGCTTTATAAGAAGATGTTTTAGTGTTTGGTAAATAAAACCGTTGTACTATATATTTTTGTAGTTATGAGTAAGTACTTAATAGTAGGGTTAGGAAACATTGGTGCCGAATATCAGCATACCCGTCATAATATTGGTTTTGATGTATTAGATGCTTTTGTTATAAAAAACAATGGTCAGTACAAATTAGATAGATTGGCTTATGTGAGTGAGGTTAAGTGGAAGGGTAGAGTATTTGTGTGCATAAAGCCCACTACTTATATGAACCTTAGCGGCAAAGCCTTTAAATATTGGTTGGATAAAGAGAAAATAGAAATAGAAAATACATTAACCATTGTTGATGATTTAGCAATACCCGTAAGTAAAATACGCTTGAGAGGTAGTGGAAGCGATGCAGGGCATAATGGCTTACGAGATATTCAATTAACCTTAGGAACAGACAGATACCCAAAACTTAGGTTTGGAATAGGTAATAATTTTCCTAAAGGAATGCAAGTAGAATTTGTTTTGGGAAGATGGTTTCCTGAAGAGCGACCTATTATTATTAATAAAATAGAAAAATGTACCGAAATAATAGAGAATTATGCTACCATAGGTCTAGAAAAAACAATGAGTTTAGTTAATAATTTGAATTTCACACAATAATTGAATAAGTTTTTAGTTTAATAAGTTGAATAATTAACGACACAATCCTTTTAGTACCCTTCTACTAAGAAGTTTTGTCTTCTGCATTTAGTTTATTTAACTTAACGAACATGAAAATATTTTGTGTAGGAAGAAACTACCTTGATCATGCAAAAGAACTTGGCAATGCTGTGCCAGATGAGCCAGTAATTTTCATGAAACCTAAAAGCGCCCTTATACTTCCTTCTGCCCCGTTTTATTATCCACAATTTTCGAATGAACTACACTATGAAGTTGAAGTTGTTTTACGTATTTGCAAAAATGGTCGGTACGTAGAAGAACAAAATGCATCAAAATATTATAATGCTTACACGCTAGGGATAGACTTTACGGCTAGGGACATTCAAAATGAACTTAAAAAGAAAGGATTACCTTGGGAAAAAGCCAAAGCCTGGGATAATTCTGCCTTACTTTCCGCTACATGGTTCAATATTAAACCCAATGAAATTACTGATGATATTGAGTTCTCTTTAAAACAAAATTCAAATATTGTTCAAAAGGGAAATACTAAAGACATGATTTTTTCGTTTAATACTATTATATCCCACATATCTCAATATTTTTCTTTAAACATAGGAGATATTGTTTATACAGGTACCCCTGCTGGAGTAGGTGAATGTATGCCTGGTGATATTTTAGAGGGATTTATAAGTGATAAAAGTGTTTTTTTAATAGATATAAAATAAAAACATAATAAATTAATTAATTATTCGTTATTAACCTATTGTGAAAATAAAAAGTACCCCATCATGTTGAACCGCGAAACATTACTGAAAGCTTATAGGCTTATGGTCACGGCAAAGGCTATGGGTGATACTTTTGAGGCTAATAGAAAAAATTGCATCTACGAATATTCTACCTCTAGAGGTCATGAAGCCATACAAATAGCAACGGGTTTACAATTATTACCTTGCGATTGGGTTAGCCCTTATTATAGAGATGATAGTATGTTACTATCAATAGGGTTTACAGAGTACGAATTAATGTTACAATTATTGGCTAAAAAAGATGATCCATTTTCTGGAGGTCGTTCTTACTATAGTCACCCAAGTAATAAAGATGGTATACGCCCCTTCATCATTCACCAAAGTAGTGCAACGGGTATGCAAGCTATACCAACCACTGGTTTAGCACATGGTTTACAGTTTTTAGAACATACACATTCTTCTCTTTATAAAACTGGTAAAGAGGGAGAATCTCCTGTGGTATTATGTTCAATGGGGGATGGAAGTGTAACCGAAGGTGAGGTGAGTGAAGCTTTACAGTTTGCTGTATTAAAACAACTTCCAATAATCTACCTTGTACAAGACAACCAATGGGGTACAAGTGCCACAGCAGAGGAAACTAGAACATCCACTGCTTATGAATATGCTGCTGGTTTTAAAGGATTACACAGATTGCAATGTGATGGTAGTGACTTTATGCGTAGTTACGAAACCATGCAACAAGCAATTGCTTATGCAAGGGTTGAACGTAAGCCGGTTTTAGTGCATGCACGTGTTCCATTATTAGGGCATCATTCTAATAGCATAAGAAAAGAATTTTATAGAGATCGGGAAGATTTATTGCGTCATGGATTGTATGATCCATTACCTAAGATGAGGGTTTTGTTGGCTAGTGCAGGTTTTAATGAGCACGATATTAATGAAGAAGAAGTAGAAACACAACGAATTGTTACCAATTCTTTCGAAAAAGCATTATCAGCAGCCGATCCTGATGCTACTTCAGTAACAGACAATGTTTTTGCGCCCACACCTATTACAGAAGAAAAAGGGACTAGAGACCCTAAGGGTGCAGAGAAAATAATGATGGTGGATGCTGCTCTACATGCCATTGAAGAAATTATGGAAGACCATGAAGAAGCAGTTTTATATGGTCAGGATGTAGGGCGTAGGCTAGGTGGTGTATTTAGAGAAACAGCCACATTAGCAGAAAGATTTGGTGATAAAAGGGTATTTAACACAGCAATACAAGAGGCATATATTGTAGGTAGTACAGTAGGGATGTCTGCAATGGGAGTAAAGCCAATTGTTGAAGTTCAGTTTGGCGATTATATTTATCCAGGGTTTAACCAGTTAGTTAGTGAAGTATCTAAATCTAACTATTTAACCAACGGTAAATTTCCTGTAGGAGTAGTGTTGCGTGTTCCTGTGGGTGCTTATGGCGGTGGTGGTCCATACCATAGTGGTAGTGTAGAGAGTACTTTATTAACCATAAAGGGTATTAAAGTGGCTTATCCATCTAATGCAGCCGATATGAAGGGTTTAATGAAAGCTGCCTTTTACGACCCCAATCCGGTGGTAATGCTAGAACATAAAGGCATCTATTGGAGTAAATTACCTGGCACGGAAGATGCAAAAATGCATGAGCCTTCCAAGGATTATATATTTCCTTTAGGTAAAGCAAACGTTATTCTTGCTGCAGAGCAATCTTATATTAAAAAAGGAGAGAGTGTTTGTATAATAACTTATGGAATGGGCGTTTATTGGGCAAAAGCTGCTGCTAAAAAGTTTCCTGGACAAGTAGAGATTATAGACCTTAGAACTTTGTTTCCATTGGATGAAGACTTAGTTTTTGAAGCCATTACAAGACATGGTAAGGCAATCGTATTAAGTGAGGAACAACAAAACAATTCTTTTGCAGAATCATTATCCCTACGTATATCTAATAGTTGTTATCATTTTCTTGATGCAAAAGTAGAAGTGATAGGCGCTTTAAACCTACCTGCCATTCCTACAAATCTTGCGTTAGAAGCAGCTATGTTACCAACAGTTGATAAGGTGATTAAAAGATTGGAAAAGCTTTTAAAATATTAGTGCTTTATCATATAATGCCTTCAAGTTAATGTAAGGCGTTAAAGTTGATTACTATAAGTTGAATCCTATTATTGTTCCTTTGCTTAATTCTTTCTCCACAGTTCCATGGTGTTAGGGTCGGTAACGACTTCTTAAAGAAATATCTATAGCTAGATTACTTCCCTTCATAGCCTTTCACAATACTATAATGTATGTGACAGGAGTATTATTCTTTTTGTTGAGCAAATTGTTTTAATTGCCTTTTAGCCGTTTATTTCCCTATAAATCATCTTTTAGAAAATTATTTATCTAATTCAAACTGATCTCACTCCGTAGCAAAGTGAATACACTTTACTATATGAACGTAACCTCTGTTTAATTAAATTAATTGTACTACCCCCAGAAAGTAAATTATTTTATCTTTTCATCCATTTCACAGCCAATTGCAACGTAGCAATAGTTACCGTTTTATTTCTCAGCCGTGGTTTGTGTCTTCAGGTAACATGGTTTTTTTCACGCATTGTAATAAAAACCAATAAATACAATCCACTTTTATATTACCAGGTTGGTAACCAATTATATCAATATAAAACCGTATCCCTTCCTCCTTACTATATTTGCAGCTATGACTAAAAGTAATCTTAATAAAAGAGTAAGGGTGCGCTTTGCACCTTCACCAACAGGTGGGTTGCACCTAGGTGGCGTACGTACTGTGTTGTTTAATTATCTTTTTGCCAAGCAGAATGGAGGCGATTTTATTGTAAGAATCGAAGATACCGATCAAACAAGATTTGTTGAGGGAGCAGAAAAATACATCTTTGATACTTTAGCTTGGTGTGGTTTTACGCCCGATGAAAGCCCCTTGCATGGTGGGCCTCATGAGCCCTACAGGCAAAGCGAACGTAAACCGATGTATAAACAATTTGCGCAAAAATTAATTGAGGATGGCAGGGCTTACTATGCTTTTGATACCGCCGAGGAATTGGATGCACAAAGAAAAACAATACCCAATTTTCAATACAACCAAGTTACCCGAACGCATTTAAAAAATTCGTTAACCTTACCAAAAGCCGAAGTTGATGCGTTATTAAATGCGGGTACACCTAATGTTATTCGCATTCTAATGCCTGCGAATGAAGAAGTTACTTTTTCAGATTTAATAAGAGGCACCGTAAGTTTTAATACCACCCAAGTAGATGATAAGGTTTTATTAAAAGCCGATGGAATGCCTACCTATCACTTGGCTGTAGTGGTGGATGATTATAAAATGGAGATTAGTCATGCCTTTCGTGGTGAGGAGTGGTTGCCATCGGCACCTGTACACGTATTGTTATGGAAATATTTGTTTGGATTAGATAATATGCCTCAATGGGCGCATCTACCATTAATATTAAAACCCGATGGTAATGGTAAGTTAAGCAAAAGAGATGGTGATAGATTGGGTTTCCCCACCTTTGCGATGGATTGGACAGACCCTAAAACCCAAGAAACAACAATTGGCTTTAGAGAACGTGGCTTTTTACCCGAAGCCTTTGTAAATATGTTGGCTGCATTGGGCTGGAATGAAGGTACCGGACAAGAAATATTCTCCTTACAGGAATTAATTGATAAGTTTTCTATTGATAGGGTGCATAAAGGAGGGGCTAAGTTTGATTATGAAAAGGCCAAATGGTACAACCAAGAATGGTTGAAACAATTGCCCGTATCAAGGTATAAAAATGTGGTATTGGCTCTTTTTAATGAAAAAGGAATCGTTGCAGATGATGATGCCAAAGTAGAAAGGGTGTTGAATTTGGTAAAAGACAGATGTACTTTATTGAATGATTTTATTGAGCAAGCAGGTTTCTTTTTTAAATTACCCACCAATGTAGATGTTACCTCTATAAAACCCAAGTGGGATGAGAGGAAAAATATGTTTTTTATTGAATTGATGAGGGCTTACGAACTAAGTGTATTATGGGAAGCTGCAGACTTGGAAAAAGAATTTAAGGAGATGGCCGCCACGACCGAACTTAAACCTGGCGAATTGATGTTGCCTTTTAGAATGATGTTGGTAGGCGGTAAGTTTGGGCCAGGGGTTTTTGAAATTGCAGAGATATTGGGAAAGGAGGAAACTCTACACAGAATAAAGCACCTATTATCTATACTTGAACATTAAAAATTGATACGTAAACAGCTATCCATATAATTCTAAATGGATAGCTGTTTTATCATATCCTATTTGTGAAATCCTTTCTTTAGCTTCATCAATCATATTCTTCCAGCCACATAAATAAAATTGTGCAGGGGCTATGGCATCCTTTTCTTTTGTAGCCTTTATCAAACCTTCGTAAACAGCATGCACATATCCTGTATAGCTTCCTGCGGGAACAGTAGTTTCTCTAGAAAAAGTGGGATGAAAATAGAAGCCAGGCTCATGCGCTTGCATTTGTTTTAAATCATTTAAATACAAACCGTCTTCAATTTTTCTACAACCAAATATGATATGAATATCCTTGTGTAGAATTTTATGGGCATGTATATAATGAATCATAGAATGAAAAGGGGCAATACCAGTGCCAGTACAAATAAGATATAAATCTTTATCTAAAGTTTGGGGTAAGGTAAACTTACCAGCAGGGCCTCTTAATAAAACTTCCATACCTACCACGCCTTCCTTAAATAAGTAACTAGTACCCGCCCCACCTTCTAGTTTAACAATAATTAATTCTATAACATTGGTACCATCCGGTGCCGATGCGATAGAGTAACTACGCCACCTTTTATTTTTTTGCTCATGTATTGGTAAATCGAGGGTAACAAATTGACCAGGTATAAAATCAAAGTTTTCTATCTCAGGAATCTCAATCCAAAAGCGTTTAGTATTATCGGTTTCATTTTCAATTTTAACCATTTTTCCAATTCTCCAAGGCTCTAACATAGTAATCGTTTTGGCTAAAGTAGTACTATTTGTTTGTTTGCAATAAAATGAAAAATAATTGGAGGAATAAATTGAAGCATAAATAAGGAAAAATTGATAAAATAGACCCATGCCAAATAGTATTTATGCTTTGATGTAATTTTAATCCCTAATTTTCCACCTTAAATAAAATTATACAATGGCAAAGATTTTGGTTACAGGTGGGTGCGGTTACATAGGATCGCATACAATTGTCGATTTAATAGAAAATGGTTTTGAGGTTGTTTCCGTAGATAACAATTCGCGTTCTTCCATTAAAGCAATTGAAGGTATCGAGAAAATAACGGGTGTGAAAGTAAAAAACTATACCACCGATTTAACCAATTTTGAGGCTACTCAACTAATCTTTCAAGAAAATAAAGACTTTACAGGTATCATACACTTTGCTGCTTATAAAGCAGTGGGAGAATCGGTAGAAAATCCTTTGATGTACTATGAAAACAATATGTTTTCGTTGATTAACCTGTTAAAATGTGTCTCCCAATATAATATTCCTTACTTTGTTTTCTCCTCTTCTTGTACCGTTTATGGTAATCCAGATGCTATTCCAGTAACAGAAGCTACCCCTACAAAGAAGGCCGAAAGCCCTTATGGTGCTACCAAACAAATGGGAGAAGTAATGATAGAAGATTTTTCTAAGAAAGAAGCAACTACTACTATTTTATTAAGATACTTTAACCCTGTTGGGGCACATCCTACCGCTTTTATTGGCGAGTTACCTATTGGCAGACCTATGAACTTAGTACCTGCTATTACTCAAACCGCAATTGGGAAATTGCCTAAGATGATGGTTTATGGTGATGATTACCCTACAAGAGATGGAAGCTGTTTAAGAGATTATATTCATGTTTGTGATATTGCGCATGCACACACATTGGCATTGCAATTTTTAATTGACAAAAAGAATACCAACAAAACCAGCATTTTTAACTTAGGCTCGGGTAATGGGGTAACCGTTTTAGAAGCCATAAACACTTTTGAGGCTGTTAGTGGGGTTAAACTAAATTATGAGATTGGTGCAAGAAGGGGCGGTGATGTAATTGCTATTTATGCAGATAACAAATTAGCAGTTGAATCTTTAAACTGGAATCCTAAATATAATTTAGAGGATATGATGCAAACTGCATGGAAATGGGAGTTATGCTTAAAGGAAGGTAATGGCTGGTAATTTTAAGGATGTTTTAAAGTGATAAGTTGCAGGTTATTAACTAATCTGCTACTTGTTATATTCTCTTTAAATTTTAGATTAGCAAGATTGCCACTCTACAAATGCGCCCTTTTTGTTTAATTTATTAAGGCTTAAAAACACACAGGCTTAAATTAAACGTAGCATGGCAGTAACTTTAGCTTAAGTTGCAGGGTAGTAATATAGCAAGGGGTTTCTTTAGCTTAAGATATAGGGTAGTAATTTAGCAAGGAGTTTCTTTAGCTTAAGTTGTAGGGTATAAATATTACTAGGCCGTAACTTTAGCATAATTTATTGGGAAGTAATGTTACAAGGCAGTTTCTATAGCTTAAGTTATTGGGTAGTAATATTACAAGGCAGTTTAGATAACTTAAGTTATTGGGTAGTAATTTTACAAGGCAGTTTTGATAGCCTAAGATATAGGCTAGTAAATTAGCAAGGCACTTTCATTTGCGTAAGTTATAGGGTAATAACATTAAAAGCCTGTCAGGGTGTTTTAAACATGGTATTTGATATTTTAATAGGGATTTAGGTGATAAAAGATATTAGTATTTGAATTAATCTAAAGTAGTTTTAAGAATTAAAAGTTAGTTATGCGTTAAAAAAAGAGGTTACTACTCAGGTCATCAATTCACCTTTACTTTCAAATAATTACATTTCAACACAGATTGATGAATATAGCTAAATCTGTGTTACTTGCCCCTATCATTACAGATACAAAAATTAGTATTCGCTATTAAAAGTAAAAATTAAAAATCTTACTCTAAGTAAATTTTTTTTAGTTTTATTGCTAATTTTAAAAATTGGCTTTAGGTAATTACAATATATGTTAACTCTCCATTATCCATGATAAAACTTGCTTCTACAATAGTTTCTTTTACTGGTATGATTACCACCTTAAATACAGAAGATAGTCATGTTTGGGAAGGTACTATTCCCGCAATCAATACTAATTTATTAACTAGCTTTAACGAAGCCACCAATAAAGTATTTAAACATTATTTCCAAAGCATTATAAACTCAACATTTCCTTCCGAAATAAATATTCTCATAAACACTCGTTCAGTTCAAATAAGCGGTTGTGTTATTGGTAATGAAGCAATTGTACTTTATTGGAAAACACAAATCACCCCAAATAATGAATTACATACTACCAAAATAATCCCTACTAGTTTTACAAAGGTTGATGCTATTAATAATACCAATTTACCTATTGAGGTATCTACTTTTAAAAGGCTAACCGATAACCTTCCTTTAGTAATTTTCGAGTTTAATGTATATACAGATGGTACTTTTAAATTTGGTTATGTAAACAAACAGATGTATACATTTTTTGAAGGCTTCAATAAGGAACAAGTAAATAACAACAATAATTTGCTTTTTGTAAACCTTCACCCCGATGATAGAAATAATTTTCAACTAGCAATAAAAAATGTAAATAATCTAAGCTTAATAAATATTGAATTTAGGATACTAGAGAATGGAACTATTAAATGGATTAGAGGGTATTGGAAAAAAGAATTAACTACAATTAATGATGGGGTTAGCTATTGTGGCTATTTTAAAGATATAACAGAAACAAAAAAAATTATAGAACACTTAGAACTTTTTGATTTCAGCATTAAAAATATAAGTGTTCCTGTGGTGTATATTAAAAAAGATGGTTCCATCTATTATTCTAATGATGCGTACACTAAAATGTATGGTGTAAATGACAATGGAGCAACCACTTTAAAAATATTTGATTTTGGTAATGGGTTTACCAAAGAATCGTTCCACCAATATTGGGAAAGAGTTAGGTTGCAGGGTTCTTTTACTTATAATTCTAAGAGGACAAAAAACGATGGAACAGTAATTGATGTAGAGATTACGCCCAATTTTATAAAGTTTGGTGATACAGAACTTATATGTTCTTTTGTAACAGATATTACCGAAAAGAAAGAATTAGAACAGTCGTTAAAAAAAGAAAAAACCTTACTAAGAACTTTAATTGATAATCTTCCTTTTCCTGTTTTTGTAAAAGACACAAATGGTAAAAAACTAATTACCAATAAACCCGATGTGGAAATGTTACTGCAAGCTAAAAATGCTGAAGATGTTATTGGTAAAACAGATCTAGAACTATTTAGTGATAACGAAAACCATGTAGGCTATATTCAAGATCTTCAAGTATTAACAACGGGTACGCCTGTAATTGAGGAGCAAGAAACTTTCTATCATAAAAATAACAGACGTATTGATGTATTAACTACCAAATTGCCCTTATTTGATGCGTTTGGAAATATTATTGGGTTGATAGGATTCTGTAGAGATATTTCAGATAAAGTAAAGGTGGAAGAAAAGTTGAAATTGGTAGATTTTGCTTTTAGAAATGCTGCCATTCCTATGCAATTCATCAAAGAGGATGGTTCTGTGTACGACTTTAACCATGCCGCAGCAACTTTAATGGGTTATAGTGAGGAAGAATATAAAAAGCTTACGGTTTTTGAACTCAATAAAGCTTTGACACCTACAGAGTTTAAAAGAATTTGGGGCATTTTATCGCCATACACTGATATGACCTATAATTATGATTTAACTAAAGAGAATAAGGAGATTATTAATGTTGAAATAAGGGTAAATAAAATTACTTATGGCGAACTAGAATTAATGTGTTCGTCTTTTACTGATATTACTGAAAAAAAGAAAACAGAACAGCAACTAAAAATGATAAACTTTGGATTAAAGAATGCGTCTATTCCGATGCACTTTATGACAAAAGACGGGTTGATGTACGATTTTAACCACAAAGCTTGCGATCTTTTAGGCTTTACGGAGGAGGAATATAAAAATGTTACTATTGAAGATATTTCGGTTAGACACAGTTTTGATAGTTGGCGAAGCCGTTGGAATGATCTAAAGAAAGGAAATGATATACTTCGTATTACAAAACTTAGAAAGAAAGATTTGTCTTTACTTGATGTAGAAATTAGGACAGATATATTTGAATATGACAATGTAGAGCTTAGCTGTACCTCGTTTATAGATATTACCGAAAAGAAAAAAACAGAAGAACAACTAAAATTGATTGATTATGCGTTTAGAAATGTATCTACTGCTATGTTTTTTATGACCAAGGAAGGTACTTTTTATGACTTTAATGAAGCAACAGCCAAACTTTTAGGCTATACACCACTAGAGCTAAAAGACATTAAGCTTTTTGATATAAATCCAAATTATAACTTAGAATTATGGAGTAAAAGATGGAAGGAAATATTTGAAGAGAAAAACACTTTTAGGGTTTCAAAATTAAAAAGAAAAGATGGTAGCTTTATAGATGTAGAAGTTAATACCAACGTTTTAAAGTTTGGAGATATTGAATTAACGTGTGCTTTTTATAATGATATTACTGAAAGGAATAGAGCAGAAGAAGCATTACAAAAAAGTAATCAACGGTACGAGTTTGCAACAATTGCTACATCTGATGTTATTTGGGACTATGATATGGCAGAGAATAGTACCTATTTCTCAAAAAATATGACTACCCAATTTGGACACCCATTAAACGGAATTGAATTTGGAACTAATAATACTTGGAGACGAAATTTACATCCCGAAGATGTAGAGCGAGTAGTTGCTTTAGAGAATAGTGCCATTGAAGGTGCAATGGAAAAATGGGAAATAGAGTATAGGTTTAAAAAAGCCGATAACAACTATGTAACCATATTAGATAGAGGGTTTGCTATAAGGAATGTGGATGGAAAAGTAGTACGACTTGTAGGGGCTATGCAAGACATTTCATTAAGAAAAGAGTCGGAAAAAGAAAAATTGAACCTAATAAATGAGTTAATCGAAAACAACAAAGAACTAAAACAATTTAGTTATATAACAACACATAACCTACGTGCACCCCTTACTAACCTAATTTCTATTTGTAATTTACTTGATATAGGTAATATTACAGACTATAGAACGAAGCGGCTATTTGATGGGATAAAGCATTCTACAGATCAACTTTACGATACTTTGAACGACTTAATTGAAATCTTAATTATTAAGGAAAATAAGAACATTGAAAAGAAAGAACTAAGTTTTGAGAAGGTTTTTAATCAAGTAAAAGAATCAGTTTCTACCACTATCATTAACAGCAATGCAACCATTAAAACCAATTTTCTGGATGCACCTACTATAAAATATAGTTCTATTTACTTAGAGAGTATTTTACTTAACTTATTAACCAATTCTATTAAATATTCTACTTCTAATAGGCCAATTTTAATTGATATCAAAACAGAGAAAAATGAAGACGGTTCTATCAAACTAATCTTTACAGATAATGGGATAGGTATGGACATGCACATCGTTAAGGATAAAATATTTGGACTATATCAACGTTTTCATAGCAATACCGATAGCAAGGGCTTGGGTCTTTATTTAATACATTCTCAAATTACGGCTTTAGGGGGAAATATTGAAGTAGACAGTAGGGTAGATGTAGGAACAACTTTTACTATAAAATTTTAATTAATATAAAATGATAGGGATTGTTTTAAGTATTGAGGATGATTCAGTTACACAAGTACTTAATAGAATTTATTTTGAAGATGCAAACTTTTGTCAAAGAATGGATGAAGCCATGAATGGCGTAGAGGCATTAAAATATTATGAGAACTTAAATAAAAATCCTGAAGCTTTCGATAAAATTCCAGAAATAATATTGTTAGATTTAAACATGCCCGTAATGGACGGTTGGGAATTTTTGAAAGCGTTTAATCAATTATTTCCTCATTTTGCTGAAAGAACAAATGTCTTTATACATTCTTCAAGTGCTAATCCAATAGATAAAGAAAAAGCAAAACAACCAGAATATAGAATAATAGAATTTTTCCCAAAACCTTTAGATGTTGACAATATAAACGTAATGAAAGAATATATAGCAAAAAAGAGGCTTATGTAAATAAAAAAGCTATTATCTATTAAACCTAAAATAATAGCTTTTAATGGTATAAGTTTATTTTTTCTCTGTATTTACTTCATTATAATGTTTCTCTACATCCTTTGCCTTTTCAAAATCTAAAATTACTCCATTAATACAAAAACGCAATCCAGTAGGTGGCGGTCCATCTTCAAATACATGCCCTAAGTGTGCTTTACATCTTCCACATTGAGTTTCTGTTCTTTGCATTCCATAAGTATTATCCGGTGTGTAAATAATGGCACTTTTACTAATAGGTTCATAAAAACTAGGCCATCCACAACCGCTTTCAAATTTGGCATCACTTTTAAATAAAGGATTACCACATGCTGCGCAGTAATAGGTGCCCTTTTCTTTAAAATCTTCAAATTTGCTAGTGTAAGGTCTTTCAGTTCCTTTTTGTCTTGCTATATAATAAACATCAGGACTTAACAGCTTTTTCCATTCATCTTCTTTCAAGTTTACCTTATTGCTATCCGATGTTGAATAAATTGGATTACTAACTTTTTTTTCTTCCATTTCTTTTCTTTTTTTATTTAAGCTCGATTGTGAGTAACAACTTTGTAATAATAAAGTTGTAGTAATTAATACCATTGATAATTTTATTCTTTGCATTTTTTTATTCTTTGTTAGTTAGGACGATGTAATTAAGTAACCTTACTAAAAAACATTTTATTTTGTTTAAGGTTTTGTTAATCAACCAAAAAAACAAATACTATATTCGTCCCTCAATATTATAAATAATACATGTTCAACATTATTTTATTTGGCCCTCCTGGTAGTGGAAAAGGAACCCAAAGTGAAAAATTAATTGCCAAATACAACTTAAAACATCTTTCAACTGGAGATTTATTAAGAAGTGAAATTGCAGCTTCAACTCCACTAGGTATTGAAGCAAAAAAGTTAATGGATGCAGGGCAATTAGTACCCGACGAAGTTGTAGTAGGAATGATAAGTAGTGCTTTAGATGCCAACCCTACTGTTAATGGTTTTTTGTTTGATGGTTTTCCTAGAACCACTGCCCAAGCAGAGGCTTTAGATAAATTATTAAAGCTTAAAGGAGCCGAAATCGGGATAGTTTTAGCCTTAGAAGTAAGCGAAGAAGAATTGGTTAAAAGACTTTTAAATAGAGGGGTTACAAGTGGAAGGACTGATGATACGAATGAGGTTGTTATACGAAATAGAATTATAGAATATAAAAATAAAACTGCAATAGTAGCTGAATACTACAAGACTCATGACAAAGTTAAAAATATTAAAGGTGAGGGTAGTCTAGATGAAATATTCTCCTTTCTTTGCAAGGAAATAGAGGAAAAAATTAACCAATAATTGCTATCAAAGCAAACTGCAAATGAAGGATGCCCCCTTGATAATTAAATATCAGGGGGTTTCTTATTTATAATATTCTCCTATGGGTTGCTTATATATCTTACTCTGTTGAAATGCTTTGTAAAAATTAATATCTTTTTCGTGAGTATTAGCCCACATTTGATAATAGTTTTTATTAGATAGTTCGCCAAATATCCACTGGTTATAGGCATCAAAAAAGCCTTCCTTAATTAAATACTGTTGGTGATCATATAAATGAAATGGGGTCTTTTCATTTTGTTTATTATAGTACCAATTTAAAATAAACCTTGTTCTTAGTCCTGTTAAACTCTCCGCATCAATACCATTTTTTATTGCGCCAATTCCTGAAAGCAAATTAGTATACCAAGCTTTTTGGAAAGATGTATTTTCAGGAGCATTAGCAAATTTATCCAATGTATCACCAGATAGTAGTTTTTTGTAGGCATCAAATATTTTAGCTTTAATTGTTGTAGTATGTGGAGAGTAGCTTTCTAAGTTTATAAATATTTCGCCGTATTGAATCACCCAAAATAAGTCTTCTTTTACTTTGCTATAATACATAGTAGCATTATAATAATTGTTGCTGTAGTTAGGGTCGGCTTTTATTCCTACTTCCCATTGTATAATGGCCTCATTTAATTTGTTTTGAAGTGCAAACAGTTCTCCATATTCATTATAAAGAACCCCACTAGTACTAAATTTTTGTAATCCCTTTTTATAAAGGTTTTCTGCGTCAGCAAAAGCTCCCATTCCCTTATAAGCTAAGCCAATAGTTTGGTAAGATTGTACAGTAACATTGTTGTTAGCTAATAATTTATCTCCTAGTTTTATTGCCTTATCATAATCTTTCTTAAGGGTTAGTAAAAAACAATAGTCGGTTAAAGCATCATAATTTTCAGGATCTTGAAGTAATAATTTATTGTAGCTATCATTAGCATTGTCTAAATCACCCTGCATTAAGTAATTTCTAGCAGAAGAATATAGTTCCTTTGTAGATTGTGCTGATGTGAAATGCACAATGCCAAAAAATAGAACTACTATTAGAAACCTAGTCATAAAAAAACATTTGGGCATAAAAATAGGGTCACTTTTTTATAGTAACCCTATTTTAAAATTATTATTTATTTTATTAAGCTTTTGGGGTAGTTGGTCTTGGCATTAAGACCTTTCTACTTAACTTAAATTTGCCAGTTTTAGGATCTATATCAATCAACTTAACTTTAACCTTATCCCCTTCTTTAAATACTCCTTCCATTGTTTCTATTCTAGCCCAACTTATTTCGCTAATATGTAACAATCCTTCTTTTTTAGGTAAAAACTCAACAAAAGCACCAAATTCTTTAATTCCCTTTACCGTTCCCTCGTATTCTAATCCAATTTCAGGAACCATTACAATACCTTTAACCCAATTAAGTGCTTTTTGTAAAGATTCTTTATTACTAGAGAAAATACTTACTTCACCCGTATTGTTAACCTCAACAATGTTAATAGTAGTGCCTGTTTCCTTTTGAATTTCTTGAATTATTTTACCACCTGGTCCAATAACTGCGCCAATAAATTCTTTATCAATTATCAATTTAACCATCCTAGGTGCATGTGATTTTACCTCTTCACGTGCAGTTTCTATTGTGTTATACATGGCATCAAGTATATGTAACCTCCCATCTCTTGCTTGGGATAAAGCCTCTCTCATCGTATCCATGCTCAACCCATCTACCTTAATATCCATTTGAACACCACAAATACCATCGCGAGTTCCAGTAACTTTAAAGTCCATATCACCTAAATGGTCTTCATCACCAAGAATATCGGTTAAAATGGCATATTTATTATCTTCACGTGTAATTAATCCCATCGCTACACCACTAACATGTTTAGGTATCGGAACCCCTGCATCCATTAATGCTAAAGATCCTGCACAAACAGTAGCCATTGAAGAAGAACCATTACTTTCTAAAATATCGCTCACAACTCGTACAGTATAAGCATAATCACCTTTTGGCATCATTTGTTTTAAAGAACGTTGAGCCAAATTACCATGACCAACTTCTCTTCTACTTTGCCCTCTCATCATCTTTACTTCACCTGTACTAAATGGAGGAAAATTGTAATGCAAATAAAACTTGCTTTCAACAGATTTAGCTGCACTTTCTACTAGTAAATCATCTAAAGGAGTTCCGAAGGTTACTGTAGTTAATGATTGTGTTTCACCACGTGTAAATAATGATGAACCATGTGGGCCAGGTAGAATATCAACTTCCATAGCTAAAGGTCGTACCTCATCTAGTTTTCTACCATCTAATCTAAACCTATCATCAATTATCATACTCCTTACCACTTCCCATTGTAAGTCTGCATAATATTTCTTAGCTAATTTCTTTTGAATGTCTGTAATTTCTTCACCCAAACTAGCAATTAACTCATCTTTCAAAGCACTGTAAGCATCACTTCTTTCGTGTTTTGCAGAACCTTTGCGAGATATTTGGTAAATCTTTTCCTTTGCAAACGCTTCAACTTTTGATTTGATTTCTAGGTCTTCTACTGGTTTTTTATAATCTCTTTTTGAAGTAATTCCTTTTAGTTCTCCAAGTTTTTCTTGAGCTTTTATTTGAACACGAATGGCATCATGTGCCAATTGTAATGCATGTACCAAATCTTCCTCACTACATTCTTTTGCCTCACCTTCTACCATCATTAGATTTTTTTCAGTAGCGGCAATAATAAATTCCATATCTACTTTTTCTAATTGACTCCTTGTAGGGTTTACAATAAATTGACCATCTAACCGACCAATTCTTACCTCAGATATAATTTCTTTTACAGGAATATCGCTTACAGCCAAAGCAGCAGAAGCGGCTAAACAAGCCAAGGCATCAGGCATTACTTCGGAGTCACTTGATATTAAACTAATTAAAACCTGAACATCACAAAAGTAATCTTCAGGAAATAAGGGGCGAAGTGCTCTATCTATTAATCGGCTGGTTAATATTTCGTAATCATTTAAGCGTGCTTCTCTTTTAAAGAATGAACCAGGTATACGCCCCGCTGAAGCAAACTTTTCTTGGTAGTCAACGCTTAATGGGAAGAAATCCTGACCTTCTTTTGCTTCTTTGTTTGCTACAACCGTAGCTAAAAGAACACAATTACCCTGACGAACTGTAACTGCTCCATCTGCTTGACGAGCTAGTTTACCTGTTTCTATAATTACTTCGGAGCCATCTGGCAACAAGAAACTTGATTGAATCGGTTGTGTTAACATATTTTTTTATTGAAGCAATACCTACAATTTTTTAATGTAAGTAACGCCGTTTAGAATAGAGTTTGTTTAGACATAATAAAAGCACAAATCCCAACATCTAATTAGAAGTTGGGATTTGCATATAGCCTAGAATATATTTTATTAAAAAGGCTTATATGATTATTCCAAATCCCTGAAAGGGATTTAAATTATTTTCTTAAACCTAATTTTTCAATTAAAGCACGATAACCCATTAGGTTAGTCTTTTGCATGTATGAAAGCAAACTTTTGCGTTCTCCCACAAGCTTAATAAGACCTTTTTGAGTGGAGAAGTCTTTCTTATTCTTTTGCAAATGTTTACTTAAATCAAGAATACGTTCTGTTAATAAAGCTATTTGTGCTTCTGTTGAACCTGTGTTAGTGGCTGCACCACCATATTGGGTGAATATGCTAACCTTTTTTTCTTTTGTAATTGCCATTTTATTTTCTTTTAAGCAAACGGTATTGCTTTCTTTAATTTTTTTGTGGCTGCAAATGTAGGAGAAAATTACAAACTATACTAAATAATTAACTTTTAATTACTTTTTTATTTTTACTGAAATTTATTTACCCGGCTTACTTGGATGTTGATTTATTCTTCAATAATAATACCTCTTATAAAACTTTCTTGCAATGATATTAGTGTTTCAGTTCTTTCAATTCCTTTTATCTTTTGTAAACTATCATGCAATACAAATCTTAATTGTTCTATGTCTTTACAAACTAATTCCACAAACATACTATAATTGCCAGTGGTGTAGTTTATGCGTACTACTTGTTTTATTTCCTTCAGTTCTTTAACAACATCATCATATAAGGAGCTTTTTTCTAGGTAGATTCCAATAAATGCAATTACATCATAACCCAATGATTTTAAATTTACAGTAATCTTTTTTCCAGTTATGATCTTTAGCTCTTCTAATTTCTTTATCCTAACATGAATTGTTCCACCCGAAACGAATAGCTTTTTGCCTAAATCAGCATAGGATATATCGGCATCGTTCATCATTTCTTGTAAAATTAGAAAGTCTAGCCTGTCAAGGGCATGTTTTAGATTATTCCTCAATTCCATGTTAGATATATTTTAATATATGGCACAATATAGTGGATAAAATCTAATATTTATAAATATCTATTAAATTATTTGCAATGTATTGTATAATTTACCTAATATTGCATCGTGAAAGTAAAATGTCACGTTGTTTTGTTCTTTTATACTGTGGGGTGATGAAACTTTTGGCAGACATGCCCTCTTGTCTCGGGGGTGAGGATTACGGGATAAACATAGCATAGAGCCGGATTGTAGCAATACTTACTCGACCAGGGTGGACCACTGAACTTTGTACTATTGCTAACTGCCTCGTGGAGGTTCGACCCCTCCCCCTACAGCTACTTACTAAGGTGAAACCATTTATTATTAATGGTTTCACCTTTTTTATTGTCTTTCAGGGAACTCTTCTAGCCTTATTGATTTATTATATTATTGTATTTAATTTTAATTTTTCTTCAAATAAGGAATTCCAAAGTAAACGTCTTAGATATAAATCCCACGAATCCTAATGAATATTGAACTAAAAAAACACTTAAAAACATGATTTATGTTTATACCTTTTACTTTGTAATATTATCTACAGTTCTGTATTCAATGTCATTAAAGGCAATAGACTTATTGCTCAAATCTCAAATACTATATTTACAAGTGTTTGTGCATATTTTTCGATTGAATGCAAACCGTTTTATTTTAAAAAATGAATAAATAAAGCAAATTCTTTTGCAGTAATTACTTGATACTTATAGTTGAATTCCAGTTGAGTTATATCAATTTAATTATTTGAATATTCTTTATCAATCAAATCAATGATTGATTGTCCCTTTGTAATCAACAAATTATAACGATCATATATTTGCGCCCAAGGTATCAAGTGCTTACTAAAATACCGCCCTCTTGGTATAGCTAAAGCCTCCCAATAACTCCAATTATCTTCAGGGTCTTTGGTATTATGCAACAAATAATCATTTAACAATACTTGATTGTCCGCCCATCCACCCTCGGAGGTCTTTACCATCTGTAGTACTTCTTGATAGTAATTCAACACTGAGGAAACGAGTGAATCATTTTCAATATTTTCTATTTTACCCGAAGAAAAAAAAACCATTGAATCTACTTATCTTGGGTCTTAAAAAATAATTGCTATGTAATACACTTACACATAAGTCTATTGAGTCTTTTTTGGGTCTCCAATCTTTCGAAAATCTAGACATGTAATTGTAGATTGTATCGTCTTGTTTGTACTTAGCAATAATTGATTTGGTTTCTGAAATGTCTTCCCCAATATCGTGTTTTAGACCAAGTAAAAATGTTTTCACTTGCTTTTGTTCACTCCTATGTTCACTCCAATTATGAAACCATATAGAGAGGCTTATGGCAAAAACAATAATAAATATCTCAATAAGAAACTCTTGTACCTTATGCCAAATAGAATGCTCTTTACTTCCCCAAATTTTAAATACTTTTTTTGTATGTTTTATTACTTCTTGTTCAGCCATGATATTATTGCTTTTTTACGTTAAGTAAAAAATAAGGGAATCTGTTTTTGATGTTCACTATTAATGGTGAAACGTAGTATAAAAAAGGCCTTATGTTATCATGAGTTATTTTATTTAGGAGTTTTAAATCCTCTTTTAGTTAATATTTAAATGCAAAGGATAATACTAGCAGAAATGCAAAACAAAATAAACCCAATGGTATAGGAAAAAAACGTTTTTACATAACTGATGGTTTTTGTTTTATCAAAAAATTGTCCAATTACCTAAGCCCTATAAGCAAATCTTGTTACTACCATAAGCGGTACGTAAATTGCATAAAAAGGTCTCCTTAGACTCTAAGATTTCATTTAATGGGGACTTATATTTTGGTCTTGAATTACAATATTCTTGTCCTGTATGTGGTAAACCAATGATACTTTTTCCTCACCGCTTAAGGCCCCCATAAAAGTAAAATGACAAGTAGTGGCAAGTGATAAAATTTTTATTTTACTATGGATTTCGCTATCAGCATATGTTAGAGGCTGAACTAGAGGGCAATAAAAAATTTGTAAAGTAGCTTGAAAATTTAAGAGAAGCTAAAGAGTTTATTTTAAATTATAGAAATAAAGGTAGATTTTAATTTATCATTTAATTAAACCTACAAACCTTATTATTATAACTTTTTCAGCAATCGTGCAGGATTGCCAACATAGATACCTGGGGTATTAATATCTTTTGTAACGACTGCCCCTGCACCAATCACAACATGGTCACAAATTGTAACGGGTAAAATAGTTGCATTACTACCTATGCTAACATGATGGCCAATTTTGGTTTCTTTCCACAATGCTTTTTTTCCCATTGCAGGCATTCCCTCAGTAAATAAATCATTAATAAACATTACGCCATGACCAATAAAGCAATGATTGCCTATAAATACTAATTCACAAATAAAACTGTGTGATTGTATTCTGCAACTTTCACCAATAATAACCCCCTTCTGAATTTCAACAAATGGACCCACAAAACTATTGTTACCTATTGTACAGCTATATAAATTACTTGGTTCTATAATGGTAACGTTTTCTCCAAACACTACCTCCTTAATGCCAATTGCGCCTTTATTAAATTCCATAAACGGTTTATTGAACAGATTTATATATCTTTTGTATAATTTCTACCGTTTTAAGGGCATCAAAAGCACTAGTTGTCATCTTAGCACCATTTTGCAAAACATCTATTACATTTTCATATACTTTATCATGGTTACTCATACTGCCTACATAATTACCATAATTGTTGGCCGTATTACCCTTTGGTAAATCTTTTATTTGATACCCTTTAATGTTTTGGTATTCTAATTCATTTAAGTATTGTCCGCCAATTTTAACAGTTCCTTTCTCTCCAAATATAGTTAGCGAACCCTCCATATTCTTTTCATAACTATTTACGGTATAGTTAATAGTGGCTATTGATTTATTTACAAATTTTAAAAGCACCACACCAGTGTCTTCAAACTCTATTATTCCTTTATGGGCAAAATTATTCATGAAGGAGAAGGCAGATTCAACATCACCATTCATCCAATACAATAAATCTATAAAATGACTAAACTGTGTAAACAGTGTACCCCCATCTATATCTTTTGTACCCTTCCATGAGTTTGAATAATAGTCTTCTTTTCTATTCCAAAAACAACTTAGTTGTAAACTATAAATCTTACCAAGAAGTCCCTTTTCTACAACTTCCTTTACGGCTGCAACAGGGGGGTTGTAACGGTTTTGTTTAATGGCAAACAATTGTTTTTGGTTGATAGTTGCTGCTTCAATCATATTTCTACAATCTTCTACAGTAATTGCCATTGGTTTTTCAACTAGTACATTAAATCCTGCATGTAGAGTTTGTATGGTATGTTTTGCATGTAACCCATTAGGTGTACAAATAGATACAACATCTAGTTCCTTTTCATTATTCAATAAATCATTAAGGGTAAAATAAACGTTGGCTTTGTATTGATTACTTAAACTGTTTGCTTTGTCTTTTTCAATGTCACAAACGGCAACTAGTTTGCCCAATCTATTGATATGTTCTGCATGACGCTGTGCAATTCTTCCACAACCAATGATGGCAAATTTTAGTTTATCCATTTATACATTTGATACTATTCAATTTCGTAAAATTTATTATCAATTATCATATCAATAAACTCTCTTGCTGCACCTTCACCTCCATTTTTTGTTAAATGAATTATTCCAGAAATTGCTTTTACTTTATTAGTAGCATTTGCAGGGCAAGCTGCCAAACCTACAGCTTGTAATAATTCAATACAATTTACATCATCACCAATGTAGGCAATTTCTTTAATGGATATGTTTTCTTTAGTACAAATGTCAAGCGCAGCAGATAATTTACCACCAAACCCTTTGCCCTGATATAAGTAATCCATTTTAAGTTTTGCAGCTCTTCTTTCAACAATTTTTGTGTTTTCGGTTGTAATCAATCCAATCTTTACTCCAAGTTGTTGTATTAAGTTAAAGCCCATACCATCGTGGGTATTAAACTTTTTAAACTCATCGCCATTCTCCGTGTAATACATTCCTGCATCAGTTAAAACGCCATCAACATCACTTAAAAAAACTTTAATTTTCATTGTTATTTTGCTATTATTTCCAAGTGTTGAACCGAAAATTCTACCATCATTACTTGTCCAATGCTTTCTAACTGAACATAAACTTTTTTTCTGCCCTCCCGTAAAACAGTGCCTTCTTTATCCATAAAAACACCTTGAGTTATCTTTACCTTGGTATCTACTTTAAAACCTTCAATAGACTGTAATTCTATTTTTACATCTTTTTCTAATAAATAATGTTGGATATTTTCTATTTCTTCATTCTTTATTATTGCTGGTTTTCTTAAATAATGTACAAAATTCAATACACCATCTGTCATTAAAACAGGTAGTCTTTCAACACTATAATCAATCTTTACAAAAACATACGATCTAAATAGAGGCTCCTCAATAATTTTCTTTCTATCGCTCCATTGCTTTTGTACTTTTTGAATGGGACACCAACTATCAATATTATTTTTTAACAAACGCTCATGCACCTTTTTTTCCCATCTAGGCTTTGTATACAATGCAAACCACTTTTTCTCGGCAATTTTAGACTCTTTCTCCATCATATCTTTTCTTTTGTGTAAACTCTAAATAAAGGTTTCACAAATTGTGAACTGTAAGGGGGGTGTAAAGTGCGGCAAATTAAGCTAGTAATTTTATAATAAGCAACAAAGTGGTGTTATATTTTATTTTGGAATATTATTAATATCAAAAATGATATTAATCTTTAAAAAATAAATTCCCTATTTTTATTTTATTTTATGATTTTTTTGCCATGAAATACTTAATTGTTTTTGTATTGTTTTGCACAATAAGCATACAGTTATTTGCATTGACGGAAAATGAAGTATTTTGCTACATAAAACAAGTGGGCATTAAGAGCCCAGAAATTGTTTTAAGACAAGCAATATATGAATCGGGGCATTTTAAATCTAATATTTTCAAAAAGAAAAATAATCTTTTTGGATTTAGACATAGACATTATGTGCATTACAAAAGTTGGAAGGAATGTATTGACTATTATAAAGTGTGGCAGGATAGATATTACACTAATGATAGTATAGATTATTATGTTTTTTTACAAAATAAAAATTTTACCGGAAGAAAAAAGGTTAGGTACGCTCACCAATTAAAAAAAATTAAAATAACATCTTCACTTATCTGTTTAGCTGATGAACGACAAGCACAATAGAATTGCTCAACCTCTATTTTTAATAACCTTTGCTATAGTTTTTTTAATTATTCTCTCAACACTAAATTTGCCAAAGGGTTATTTTAACAACCTCAACAAAGTAGATGTATTTGCTAGCGTAAGAGCATCCAAAACAAACGACTCTGTTCTTAATTCAAAAATTAACCCCCTAAAAAGTACAGGTACAAGTTCGCATAAATTTAATAGTATACCCTTAAAAGAGGTTACACTCATTAATGATTTTGAAAATGACTCTATCAATCAATTATCATTATTTTTTAATAAACTAGATAGTGCAAAATATGCCGGTAAGAAAGTTAGGATCGCCTATTTTGGAGATTCTTTTATTGAAGGGGATGAAATTACTGATGAGTTAAGATTGCAACTTCAACATAGTTTTGGTGGTAGTGGTATTGGATTTGTTCCTATGCAATCTGCTGTTTCTAATTTATATACACAAATAAAAATAGATGGTTCTGGATGGAAAGATTATAACTTTAGAGATAACCCTAATAATTTTCCATTGGGTTTATCTGGTCATCTTTTTTATCCTAAAGATGATGCCGAAACAGAATATTCTTCAAAGTTAGCTTCACCTTTTTCAACAATTAAGTTGTATACTGGGTTTAACAACAATGGTATTTCTTCCATTTCTATTTCAAAAGATGGGGTTAATTCTACCCAAAACATACTTAGTAACGAGCTTATTAACGAAACTATACTCAATAAGGACTCCTCTGTAAAATCACTAAAAATTTCTTCTACTATTAAAAGTTTGCCCTTTTACGGTATTAGCTTCGAAGCAAACAATGGTGTTTATATAGATAATTATTCGTTTAGAGGTAATACAGGCTTACTCACGCTACAAATTAATGAACAAACCATGCAAGCACTTAATAAATATCTTAACTACAATTTAATTATTGTTCATTATGGTATTAATGCTGTTGAACATGATAAACAAAGGGTGTTATGGTTTGAAAATGGAATGAACAAATTACTTAATAATTTAAGAAAAGGTTTTGGCAATACTCCCATATTATTAGTAAGTACTAGTGATAGAGGTTATAATTATGATGGTAATTACAGTACCGAAAAAGCAATACCTTATATGGTAAACAACCAGATGGAAATTGCTAAAAGCAATAAAACAGCCTTTTGGAACCTATATCAGGCTATGGGAGGCGAGAATACAATGGTAAAATGGGTAGAGGGTGATACCGTTTTTGCTAGTAAAGACTATACCCACGTAAATAATAAAGGGGCTAAACGAATAGGAGATTTGTTTTTTGATAAACTTATTGCCTCAAAAAAATATTACCAACATAATTAATGGAATTAATGCAAACAATAGATTTTAATAAACTACTCAATATTTTATTGTACCAGGAAAAAGACCCACTATTATTTAATAGTGCCTTTTTTATGTTCTTTTTTTGCTTCTTCCTCATAGCTTATGTGGCTTGCTATCGCTTTAATGCCATTAGGGTTTATGTATTATCCTTTTTTTCGTTGTATTTCTTTTATAAAACTTGTGGTTGGTATGTTGGGTTTATATTATTAGCAGCAGTTTTCGATTATAATATTAGTCATCTAATTTATAAATCTACTAAAAAAGGGGCACGTAAAACAATGCTTGTTTGTAGTGTATTAGTTAATTTAGGTTTGTTGTTTTATTTTAAATACACCAATTTTTTTATTGGGCTAATTAATGATTTTAGTACCCACCAAATAAACTATCTAAAACTAATTTTACCTGTTGGTATCTCTTTTTATACTTTCGAAAATTTAAGTTATACAGTTGACGTTTACAAAGGAGAGTTTAAGCCTGTAAATAAGTTTATCGATTACTTATTTTTTCTTTCCTTCTTCCCTAAATTAATGATGGGGCCAATTGTTCGTGCTGCCGATTTTATTCCTCAAATTAACAAAGAACCTTTTGTAACAGATAAGCAAGTGGGCGAAGGCTTATACCTTATTACAGCAGGTATAATAAAAAAAGTAGTTATTAGCGACTATATAAATGCTAATTATGTAATTAATGTTTTTGATAACCCCTCGGTACACACAGGTGTAGAGTGTTTATTTGCCATATATGGGTATGCTATGGTAATTTATTGCGACTTTTCGGGTTATTCGGATATGGCAATTGGTATGGCAAAGTGGATGGGTTTTGATATAAACATCAATTTTATTTCGCCTTATCAATCTGCAACAATTGCCGAATTCTGGAGGCGTTGGCATATTTCGCTCTCTTCTTGGCTTAGAGACTATATTTATATTCCACTAGGGGGCAATAGAAAAGGAACTTTTAATACCTATAAAAATTTAATTATCACCATGTTGATAGGAGGATTTTGGCATGGAGCAAGTTGGAATTTTATATTTTGGGGTGGGTTACAAGGCGTTGCATTGGCTTTAGAAAGACTAAGAAACAGTTTTGGTAGAAAGCATTTAATAGTAATCCCTTTTTCTAAGAATACAACTCAATTAATTGCTACTTTAATTAGTTTTCACTTTGTTTGCTTTAGTTGGATTTTTTTTAGGTGTGATACCTTTGATAGTAGTTGGATTATGATAAAACAAATTGTTTACAACTTTCAATTTAACGTTCTTACCACTTTATTTAATAGTTACCAACCCGTTTTTATTATGTTGTTGGTTGGTTTTATACTTCATGCAATTAGTACTAAAAGTGAAAATAACTACAAAAGCTTTATTGTAAAGATGCCCCTTCCATTAAAAATTGCTTACTTCTGTATTTGCATCTATGTAGCAATACAGTTTAAACAATCGGAGATGATTAAGCCTGTTTACTTGCAATTTTAAATAAGATTATTACAGCAATGACGTTAAATTAATAAAGGCTACGCTGTTAGTGAAACCTTCCCTATACAACAAGAGCTTTAGATTATTTTGCTACAATTTTTTGTTCATTGTGCGTGTTTTGTCCTGTATTAATTGTGGTAATAAACCAATGAATAAAATTCATTTTATATTACCAAAGTAGTAGCATTAATTTATGAAACCACTTCCAAAATATTTATGTAAAACAGTAGGTAATTTTATGCCCTCGGCTGATTGATTATTTTCTAAAAGGCAAGCTACTATTCTAGGTAATGCTAATGAACTTCCATTTAAACTATGGGCCAATTGGGTTTTATTTGTACCGTCTTTAAAGCGACACTTCATACGATTGGTTTGAAAGTTTTCAAAATTACTTACACTACTTACTTCTAGCCAACGCTTTTGGGCAGCACTATATACTTCAAAATCATACGTAATAGCACTTGTAAAACTCATATCCCCACCACATAAACGTAATATTCTGTAGGGTAGTTCTAACGAAATAAGTAAGCTTTCTACATGTTTCACCATTTCATCTAAAACTTCATAACTCTTATCTGGATGAACAATTTGTATAATTTCTACCTTTTCAAATTGGTGAACACGGTTTAAACCCCTTACATCTTTACCATAACTTCCCGCTTCACGTCTAAAACAAGGGCTATATGCCGTCATCTTTATGGGTAATTCTTCTTCTTTTAAAATAGTATCCCTATAAACATTAGTAACAGGCACTTCGGCTGTTGGTATAAGATATAATTTATCTTCAGTAACATGATACATCTGCCCTTCTTTATCTGGCAACTGTCCGGTAGCAAATGCACTTTGCTCATTTACCATAAAAGGAGGCAGGTATTCAAGATAGCCGGCATCTACATTAAAGTCTAAAAAGTATTGTACCAAACTTCTTTGCAATCTTGCCCCTTTACCTGTATAAACCGGAAATCCACTGCCTGTAATTTTGTTACCCAATTCAAAGTTTACTAATTTGTATTTTTCTAATAAATGCCAGTGTTCTACTGAATTTTCAGGTAAGGAAGGAATAACACCACCGTTTTTAACCGTTTCATTTTCTTCAGGAGTTTTGCCTAATGGAACTTCTTTAGCAGGAATATTAGGTAATTGTATCAAAGCATCAAACAATTGCTTTTCAACTAATGCAAGTTTTTCAGATAAACTTGCCGCTTGTACTTTAAGGGCTGCAACTTTTGCTTTTGCGTTAGTTGCTTCTTCAACCTGTCCTTGAGACATTAACCAACCTATCTCTTTAGATGAAGTATTGATACCTGCTTGTGCATTATCATAACCTAATTGAATTGATTTTCTCTCATCATCCAAAGCTATTATTGTATCTACTAAATCAATTTGTTTAAAATTCTTAACACCCAAACGCTCCTTTACCCACTCAGTATTTAACTTTAATACACTTACTTGTAACATAATTACTTCAATTTGCGCAAATATATAAGAAGCTGTTTGAGTTAGTTGTTTAGAATTATTGAGGACTCTTTATTTGAATGAAACAAGGCAAATATTGCAGCCTTAGTCCAACACTTAAGGCAAAAAGTTTAATGCAGCTTCATTCAAAATTAAACTTCGTAAGTAATATCAAATCATTAAATCAGGGAATGTAATTTAAACTGTGTCAAGCCCGTCAGGGCTTCCTTCCCCATACCCTCTTTTAGGGCCATGGCCCTAAAAGAGGGTATGGGGAAGGAAATTTTTTTAGTAAAGTTTCGGCATC
>Ga0007836_1000050_pt1 | contig 30560 bp, 24 predicted proteins | sample CryBogCBE23Oct07_FD_71205 | JGI IMG/M metagenome (GOLD analysis project Ga0007836, IMG submission 71205) | Freshwater microbial communities from Crystal Bog, Wisconsin, USA - CBE23Oct07 | ecosystem: Environmental > Aquatic > Freshwater > Lake | place: Crystal Bog, Wisconsin, USA | collected...
TCATCTATAAATCCTTTTGACATGCTATTTAATTTAATTTTTTAATAAATATTTTATTACTAATATGAAAAACTCACCTTTTAAAAAGTTCCCCTTTATCATAAAGGGAAGCTTTTTGATAACCAAGGGGGTTATTTTTATGATAAAGGGGATGCCCTTTATTACCAACGGGTACTTTTTAATAACCAAGGGGGGCTTTTTTATGATAAAGGGGATACCCTTTATGACCAAGGGGTACTTTTTAATAACCAAGGGGAGCTTTTTTATTAAAAAGGGGATGCCCTTTAGTACCCAAAACTAGCTAACCATCCTTCTTTAGCGGTACGATAGGCGTACAACCAAAGAAGTTGTGGGTATTAATGGGGTAATTAATTAAAAAATGGAGAGATAAACCAATAGAATGATGGAGTAGGCGAATGGCAATTAATTGTTTTGTATTCATATCCTGCTATGTAAAGGGTTTATATAAACCATGAAGAAATATTCTTACCAATACCCGCCTAAACCGTTATGGTCGCAAAGGTGCGTTTAATAAAATGAATAATAGAAAAGAATATTTTTATTTTAAAAACATCCTTAAAGTTTTAAACTGTTAGCAATTTAGTTTGGAGGAAATAGTAAAGAATAAAAAAAAATAAAAAAAAATTTCTTAGTTGTGTTAAAACTACACATCTTTGTAATCGAATGTGTAATTAATACACATTCAAAAAGGGTTGCCATATAAAAAGTTGCTATTATGAAATTTAAAATGTTGCTTGTAATTCATTTGCCTAGGGGCTTTCCTGTAATGTATAGTAATAAAATTGGGCAATATATAAAACACTTCTATTTGCCAGATACCTAATTAATACTCTTAATCACAACATTCTTTTTTTAATTATTAAACATTTTTACATAAACCAGTAAAACTTTCACTATGAATTTTAAGCGATTAATTTCGGTGCTGCTGTTACTAACGTTTGCTTTTAACATGACAGTATTCGCACAAGAAAAAGTAGTTACCGGTACGGTAACCGATTCAAAAGATGGTACACCTGTAGCCAATGCAACAGTACAGGTAAAAGGAACTAAAATAGCTACCCAAACAGGTGCTGATGGTAAATTTAAAGTTAAGGTAGCAAGTGATGATGCTATTTTAGTGATTACTTCGGTAGGTTTTGCACGTACACAAGTTACTGCAGGTGCTGCTAGTACAATTAGTTTAGTACAATCTAATGCTACTCTAAATGAAGTAGTAGTGGTAGGTTATGGTAGTGTAAAGAAGAAAGACCTAACAGGTTCAATCACAACAGTTTCATCAAAAGATTTTCAACAGGGTTCTATTACAACTCCCGAACAATTAATATCAGGTAAGGCTGCGGGTGTTTCTATTACTTCTAATGGTGGTGCACCTGGTGCAGGAAGTGTAATAAGAATTAGAGGAGGTGCTTCTATTAATGCAAGTAACGACCCTCTTATTGTTATTGATGGTATTCCGTTAAGTAATGATGCTATTTCGGGTGTATCTAGTCCATTGAGTTTAATTAATGCAGATGATATAGAATCATTTACTATACTAAGAGATGCAGCTTCAACTGCTATTTATGGTTCTCGTGCTTCTAATGGTGTTATTTTAATAACCACAAAACACGCTAAAGCTGGTAGTAAAGGAGTTTTTAATTTTTCTACTTCCTTTTCAGTTAGTAAAATTATCAAGACCATTAAGGTAATGGACGCAAACACGTTTAAAACTTTTGTTGATACGTTGGCCGAAAGATACCCTTCAAAAGTAAACGCAGTTGATACTACCTTATTAGGTACTGCAAATACCGATTGGCAAAAACAAATTTATCAAACGGCACTTACTTCTAATACTAATTTAAGTTATGCTGGTTCTTATAAAAATCTTCCTTATCGTATTGGTGGTGAGTTTTTATCACAAACTGGAATACTTAAAACTGATAAGCTGCAAAGAGTTACTGGAACTATAAGCTTAAGTCCTAGATTATTTGAAGACCATCTAAGGTTAGAAATTAATTTACACGCATCAGAAACTCAAAGCACCTTTGCAAATACAGGTGCAATAGGTAATGCTATTAGTTATGACCCAACTCAACCAGTTTATGGTTCAAATCCTTATTTTAAAGATAACCCCTATTTTGGTTGGTACGTAAAGGATACAGCAGTTAAATATAATACCAATGCTGCTACTAACCCATTGGAGATGTTAAATAGGAATAACAATAAAGGAACAGTGGATAGACAGTTTGGGAATTTGCAAGCAGACTACAAAATACACTTTTTACCTGATTTACATTTTGTTGTTAACTGGGGTTTTGATGTTTCTAAAGGAACAGGTTCAAATGATTGGATGCCTCATACTTTTAATAATTTATTAGGTTCTCATTCTCCTTACAAGCAAAAGAATAACAATGAAACTTTTCAAAGTTATTTTAGTTACATCAAGAATATTAAGAGTATAAAAAGTAATATTAATGCAACTTTAGGTTATGAGTACCAAGATTTTTATTCTGAGAGTACTAATTTCTATGGTTTCTATGGCAATGGTGATACCATCGCTAATTCAAAACCACAATATCCAACTTCACCTAGCGAACATACTATAGTATCTTATTATTCTCGTTTAGTATATTCATTCGATAATAAATACATATTAGCAGCCTCTGCCCGTGAAGATGGTTCTTCAAGATTTGGACCTTCAAATGCAACTTTTAGCCAGCAAAACAGATGGAGTTTCTTCCCTTCTCTAGCTTTAACCTGGAGAGCTAATCAAGAGAAGTTTCTGAATAAATACACCAAACTTTCTGATTTAAAATTAAGGTTAAGTTATGGTGTTACAGGTAATCAGGATGGATTGGGTAACTATGCATACCAATCAGTATACACAAAGGGTAACACAGGAGTTCAATACCAATTAGGAAACCAGTTTTACAACACTTATAATGCATCTGCTTACATAAGTAATTTAATTTGGGAACAAACAGAAACTTATAACGTAGGCTTAGACTATGGTTTTTTTAACAATAGAATCTATGGTGCTCTTGATGTATATAGCAGAAAAACTAAAAATCTATTTACTTCTACCAACCTACCTGCAGGATCTAATTTTACAAATTACTTTAATGTAAACTTAGGAAACATGAAAAGTAATGGGGTAGAATTAGCATTAAATATAGTACCTATTAAAAAGGAAAATCTTACTTGGGAAGTTGGCTTTAATGGTGCTTATGATAAACATGAAATTACAAACCTTACTTTTCCTGGTTTAACAAATGCTAGTGGTAGCCCATCAGGTGCATTACCTGTGTTTATGAGTCCTAATTCTCAAATTAATGCAGTGGGCTATGCTCCAAACACTTTTAATTTGTATTCACAAGTGTATAATACCAATGGAAAACCACTAGAAGGTATTTACGATGATAGAAATAGAGATGGAATGATAGATGATAAGGATAAAAATAAATTTAAATCACCAACTCCTAATATTGTTCTAGGATTTACTACTTCCGTTACATATAAAAAATGGTCAGCAAATACTGTATTAAGAGCCAACTTTAATAATTATGTTTATAATGTGGTAAATGCAAATACTGCAATAGCTGGAAATGCACTTAATAAAGGATTCTTACAAAATGTACCTACAGATTATTTTAAGACTCAGTTTTTTAATAACCAGTTTTTATCTAATTATTACATAGAGAATGCATCTTTTTTAAAGATGGATAATATAGGTTTTGGATATAACGCTGGCAAAGTGCTTAATAATAAAGCTAGTTTAAGGGTTGGTTTAAATTGCCAAAACGTATTTACTATTACGAAGTATACAGGTTTAGATCCTGAAGTTTATGGTGGTTTAGATAACAATACTTATCCAAGACCAAGGGTATATACTTTGAGTTTAAATATCACTTATTAATCATTAAATTATAAAAATAGAATTATGAAAATTTCATTAAAGTATCTTAGTAAGTATACGTGGGTTTTAGTCCTACTTGCTATGCCCATATTTTTCTCTTGTAACAAAGACTTAGAAAGGTTACAACCTAATACAGTAAATCCTTATTCAACTGCTTTGGGATATAAGCAATCTTTAGCTGGTGTTTATTCTGGTTTTGCAGTTACTAGTCCTAGTGGTTCTGGTAGTGCAACGATTGGTGGGCCTGGTGTAGATCCAGGTTCTACAGACTACCTACGTAACTTGTGGAATGCCCAAGAATTACCTACCGATGAAGCTAAATGTGCTTGGATTACAAATGCAGGTATTCCAGATTTAAATACCACTACTCCATTATCGTCAAATGGAGCGTTGTATTATGTATACGAGCGTTGTATTTTGCAAATTATGTCTGCAAACGATTTTATTAAAAATTCATCAGATGGTACAATAGGTGGTAAAGGCTTTAGTGCAACGGATATTGCAAATATTAAATATTACAGAGCCGAAGCCAGGTTTCTTAGAGCCTATCAATATTCTGTATTAATGGATTTGTTTGGTAATCCTCCATTTGTTACAGAAAATGACCCTGTTGGAACTTTTGTAGCTCCGCAAATAACAAGGGCTAACCTATTTAAATATATAGAGTCTGAATTAAAGGCAATTGATCCATTGTTGGTAGCACCTATGAAAAATGAGTATGGACGTGCAGACCAAGCTGCGGCATGGTCATTATTGGCAAGAATTTATTTAAATGCAGAAGTTTATACTGGCACGCCAAGATATACAGACGCTATTACTTATTCTAGCAAAGTAATTAATGCTGGTTTTCAGTTAAATCCATCTTTTCAATCTCTGTTTAGTGCTGATAATAACTTAAATAATTCTGAAACAATTTTCCCAATTGTTTATGATTTAAATTTCACTCAAACTTATGGCGGTACTACATTTTTAGTATGTAGTGCTTCTGGTGGGGATGCTTCTAATTATGGAGTAAATGGAAATTGGTATGGTAACAGAGCTACTAAAAATCTTCCTTTGGTTTTTGGTAGTTATACTGGTGGTGGTGATACAAGATCAATGTTTATAAATAACGGTACTCCCGACATTAATAGTATTGCACAATATAGTGATGGTGTAGAAGTACATAAATTTAATAACCTATTATTTTATAGCAATAACACCCCGGCAACCACTACGACAGGTACGCTTGGAACTTATTGTTCTGCAGATTTCCCACTTTTTAGATTAGCTGAACAATACTTAATTTATGCAGAAGCTGTTTTGCGTAATGGTACAGGTGGAGATATTGCTACTGCTGTTCATTACATTAATCTACTAAAAGAACGAGCTTATAAAAACACTAGTAATGATGTAACCTCTATTAAATTAGATGATATACTAACAGAAAGATCTAAGGAACTTTACTGGGAGTGTCAAAGAAGAACAGATTTAGTAAGATTCGGTAAGTTTACTTCTGCCGATTATTTATGGCCTTGGAAAGGAGGGGTTGCAACTGGTACTAGTGTAGATAGTCATTATAATTTATATGCTATACCTACTCAAGATATTGCAGTTAATCCCAATTTAAAACAAAACCCTGGTTATTAATTTTTTAAATTTATTATTATGAAAAATATATTAAAGCTTATAATTCTTTTCGCTTTACCGCTTTTAATGTTCTCTTGTAAAAAGGAGGAGAATAAGGTTTACTTTCAAGGGGGTACTTCGCCTGCTTTAAGTTCTTCTGTTTCATCAGTTATTCCATTATCATTTTTAACTAAAGATAATGTTGCAGTTAAATTTAATTGGACAAATCCTAATTACATATTTAATACAGGGCTTAGTTCTCAAAATGTAACCTACTCACTACAAATGGATACTGCAGGTGCAAACTTTTCGAGTTCAGTTTTACAAGTTATTCCTTCAGATCCTGGTAGTTTGGGCGTTACTGTAACACAAAATACAATTAATACGGCTTTAATTAAGATGAATCTAACAATAGGGGCTCCTCAAAACCTTGAATTTAGAGTTATTAGCAATTTGGGAAATTCAGCTACAATGTTAGTGTCTAATGTTGTAAAATTAACAGCTACTCCTTATGATATTCCTCCCGTTGTAACTCCTCCCGGTACTGCACCTACTTATACAGATGGTGTATTGTTCTTAGTAGGTAGTGCTACAGCAGGTGGTTGGAATAACCCTGTTCCTGTACCCACCCAACAATTTACCCAAGTTTCTCCAACATTATATACCATTACTCTTCCTTTAACGGGTGGTCAAGAATATTTATTCCTACCTAAAAATGGTGATTGGGGTCATAAGTATGCTTGTAAAGATAAAACTGCAGCAGGTTTAAATGCAGGGGGTGATTTTGGAAAAGATTTAAGCGATAATTTTCCTGGACCTTCTGCAAATGGTACGTATAAAATTACTGTTGACTTTAAAAAAGGAACATTCTCGGTAGTTAAACAATAAGTTTTTTAATTAATTAAATTCATAATTATGAAATATATAAATAAGATATTAATAGGGTTATCATTCATAACTTTTTTATTTTCATCTTGTGATAAGGCAGATAGTCTTTCTTATTACAATGGAGGAGTTGCATCGGTATTAACAAGTTCTACTAATACTTTAGCTGCAAAACCTGCCGATTCATTATCTACCATTTTAACATTAAACTGGTCTAACCCTAAATATGCAAATGGAGATTCCTCTACCACCAAGTATATTATAGAGATAGATTCTACTGGTAGAAACTTTGCTAAGGAATATACTACAACAGTAACTGGATCTTTAAAAGATACATTTACAGCAAAACAAATCAATGACATTTTATTAAATTATTTTAAATATAAAATTGGTGTTACTTATACCTTAGATATTAGGGTTACCTCTAGTTATGCCAATAACAATAATTTGTTATTATCTAATACTATTAAGGTATCTGCAACAGCGTATAAAATTCCTCCTAAAGTTACTCCTCCTACAACTGGTCATTTATACATAGTAGGTGCAGCAACAGATGGCGGTTGGAGTAATCCTGTACCCGTTCCTACCCAAGAGTTAACACAAATAGATTCTGTAACTTATGGAGGTATATTTAATTTAGTTGGTGGAAACGAGTATTTATTGTTACCACTTAATGGGGATTGGGGTAATAAATATTCACTTGCAGATAAAACAGTTCCTTTAATTAGTGGTGGTGGTTCTTTTGCATATAATGCAAAAGACAATTTTCCTGCTCCCACTGCCTCTGGAAAATATAAGATTATTGTTGATTTTCAAGCCGGTACTTTCTCTGTAACACCTTTTACAAGTGTATTACCCGATAATCTATTCTTAGTAGGTGATGCAACGCCAGGTGGTTGGAATAATCCTGTTCCTGTTCCCTCTCAACAATTTACAAGAGATAACAATGCTCAATTTGAGCTTACTGTTGCTTTAACAGGTGGTAAGCAATATTTAATGTTACCTGTAAATGGAGATTGGTCTAATAAGTTTGCAGTTGCAGACAATACAATTGCTAGTTACAAAGCAGGTGGTACTTTTGGATATAATGCTAAATCAAATTTTCCTGGTCCTGATGCAAGTGGAAATTATAAAATTGTAGCTAACTTTCTTACAAGCACATACACGGTTACACCCCAATAATTGATAGATATTTGGTTTTTATTAAATTGGCTTTGCATTCGCAAGGCCAATTTTGTTTTATCTATACCCTATTTCTATATTTTTACCGCGGTTACATTTTATTAAGTTTAAAAAATAATATTAAACAATACAGTATGCTTTATTCAATGACGGGTTATGGTAGATGTGAGCAACCAATAGGGGATAAGGTATTCCTTGTAGAACTACGCTCCCTAAATGGTAAGCAATTCGATTTGCGCATGCAACTTCCCGCCTTATTAAAGCCTTATGAATTTGATATACGCTCTATATTGAACGAAGGCTTAGAGCGAGGAAGTGTGGAATGTTTTATTACCATCAAACAAAATGGAATAGCTAAACCTGTAAGTATTAATACAGATCTTTTAAAAGCTTACTATACTGCCGTAGTAGGTATTGCCGATGATTTAAAAGCAGATACACAACAAATCTTAGCTTCTATTTTAAGGCTTCCCGATATTGTAATTAGTTCCACCGAAGTATTGGAAGAATCAGAATGGGAACAGTTTAAGGTAATATTATTAAAAGCCATTGCCGATTTGGATGTACATAGATTAGATGAAGGAAAATCTATAGAAACGGATATGTTACTGCGTTTAACGAACATTGAAATACAAAGTGATTCAATAGTTGAATTAGAACCTAACAGACGGCAGAAAATAAAGGATAATTTAGTTAAGTTGTTAGAAGAAAAAGTTGGTAAAGAAAACTATGATACTAACCGATTAGAGCAAGAGCTTATTTACTACATAGAAAAAATTGACATAAGTGAAGAACAGGTTCGTTTAAAAAACCATATTAATTACTTTAAGACTATTCTTGAAGAGAAGGATAAAAGCAAGGGCAAAAGACTATCTTTTCTATTACAAGAGTTTGGGAGAGAAATAAATACTACTGGCTCTAAAGCTTATGACTCTACCATTCAAAAATGTGTGGTATTAATGAAAGACGAGTTAGAAAAAGCAAAGGAACAAGTGTTGAATGTGCTATAGTAAGTTGTTTATGATATGTTTGTATGGACTATTAGCCTAAAAGGTAAATATCATTCTATTTGGCAATTAATATTTTTGTTAACAGGAATGCAGTTACGCTTAAAAGCATCAGTAAGCAGCAACTATTTAGTTTTAAAAATTATAAAGTAAACCAAATAGATTAATAGTATCAGCATTAGTAAAAGCAATACTTCCTTTAAAATGATTTTACTCCAATCATTACAATGGGTATCAGAATAAATAGCAAATTGATTATCAAACAAATAAAAATCAATAAGGGCGTATATTATTCCGGTGTGTAAACTAGCAGATGGCTTAGCATATAATAAACCTGCATTATTACGGTTATAATAGTAATGCTTAGTATTTATGCTATCATAAGCTATCAAAGTTGCCTTATTATTTATAAAAGTATAGGCTAATTTTCCTTTTGTACCATTAGTTTGAATCATCTTTCTAATGTCTGCTACGTTATAAAAATGACCACTACTATCTTGTGGTAAATAAATATTATTCACTGCATCAACAACTACCCATTCTTGCTTGTCTCGCAAATAAAATTCTGTCATATAATGAGCGGCGTACTGCCAAGTATCAATAGAACCTGTAAAGGATATACCTCTATTTGGTAAATTGGTCACACTAGCCAAATAGAGCAATATACTCGTATAATTACCGCAAACCAAATAGCCCCTACCCATTAAAGCAGAGTCTAATTGTTGAGCGGGAGGTAGCATGGCTAACTTTTGAAAATGACAACCTTTTGGATTGCTTTGTAAACCTGCAACAAATTTGCATAGTTCCATAACTCTTGTAGAATCATTGATTGCTTTATAAAACTTTGTCCTTGTTTGTAAAATATATTTGGCTTTATCAACCTCCAATTGGTTGAATAAAGAAATACCCGTTTTATAATCTGCCAACTGTGCTACTTTAATATTGGGGCCAGATAAATTACAATAGATAAACTCATTTACATATGTAGAATCATCTGGAAAACGAGAATGATCTACAGTGATTTCAATTGGTAGAGCATTATCACAAGTTATTTTATAAGTATGTACTCCTTCATTGAGTTTAAAAGTTAGAATATTGCCCCCTCTTAGTTTTACTAATGATGGGTTACAAGTAAGATTATCAATTTTATAAGAAACAGTAGAAGTAATAGGTAGTGATAGAATGATTTGAATAGAATCATCCTTGATATGAAGTTGTTTTAAATATTGGGTAGAGTCGGTAATATATAATTCGCTGTAAGTTTTATAAGGAAAATAACGATAACCTTCATTTCGATGTAATAGAATATATGCATTGGCGATGATTACAAAGCAAATTACAATAGAGTAAGCTATTGTTTTAAATTGTAGTCTATTAGGTTGCATCATTTAGAAGTGAATTGCTTACAAGAGTAAGGCTGCTAAGGTATAGTCTGCCAATAAAATAAGAATACAACTAACAACTACAGCACTCGTACTTGCACGACCAATTTCTAAAGACCCACCCTTAACATGAAAGCCATAATAAGCAGGGATGCTACAAATTATAAAGGCGAATGTGTAGGCTTTGTACAAAGCAAAAGTGATGTTGTACAAGTTTAAATTCTGGCGAAGGCCTATGTCGTACATATCTGGAGCTAGTATACCTGTAAAATTACCTGCCATCTTTCCTCCTAAAATCCCTAATACCGCAGAAATAACTATTAAAGCAGGTATTACCACCAAGCCTGCAACAATTTTAGGTAGTATTAAATAGCTTTTAGGGTTAATACCCATAATTTCTAAAGCATCTATTTGTTCGCTAATGCGCATGTTGCCCAATTCGCTTGCAATCTTACTACCAATTACACCTGCCAATACAATACTTAATACCGTTGGCGAAAGTTCTAGAATCATACTATCCCGAACAATTTGCGCAACTGTAGACATTGGTATGATGGGGCTTACTAATTGGTAAGCAGTTTGTACAGTTGATACTGCCCCTAAAAACAAGGAGATAATCACTACAATTGGAAGTGCACCAATACCTATTTCAACGCATTGATGCATAAATTCTTTCCAATACATTTTATAGTTCTCTGGCTTAGTAAACATATTACGAAGCATTAAAGTGTAGGTACCTAAATGTGAGAATATATTCATTTGTATTACATAAATATTTATAGGGTAAGAGGAGTAAGATTAATCTAATTGCAAACGCTCCCACAACGAGATAGGCTTACAACAGAGTTGATTTTATTAACTTACTAAGATCTGTTTCTTAATCTACCCCACCATTGTGTTTTATTAACTTCGGCTTCAGTATCAGTTTTGCATTTTAGTTGTGCATCAACTATTGCCACTAAAGCCATATTAACAATACTCCTTACTGTACTACCCAATTGTAAAACGTGAACTGGCTTCTTCATTCCCAATAAAATTGGACCAATTGCATCGGCTCCACCAATTTCTTTAAGTAAATTATAAGCAATATTACCTGCTGTAAGATTAGGGAAAATAAGCACATTAACATCATGGTTTACCAATTCGCTAAAAGGATAGTTGTCTTTTAGTATATCATTATTAAATGCAATACTTGCTTGCATCTCACCATCAATAATTAATGAAGGGTTTCTTTCTTTAACTAGTTTAGTAGCTTTAGCAACTAAGTTAGCTTCAAAGCTATCACTACTTCCAAAATTGCTGTAACTCAACATAGCTATACGTGGAGTAATATTTAAGTTACGAACTTCTTTAGCAACCATTATCGTAATATCTGCGAGTTCTTCTGCTGTAGGATTAAAGTTAACAGTGGTATCTGCTAAAAACAACGGACCTTTCTTAGTTAGTAACAAGTACATCCCAGCAATTTTTTTAACCCCTTCCTCTGTACCAATAATGCTTAATGCGGGTCTGATGGCATCGGCATAATTACGAGTAAGACCACTAATCATCGCATCGGCTTCTCCAGTTTCCAACATCATACAACCAAAATGGGTTCTATCACGCATTGCCTTAATACTCTCGTATTGATTAACACCTTTACGATTTCTTTTTTGGAAGAATATATCGCCAAATAGTTGTCTTTTAGCTTCTAACTCCTCACTGCGAGGGTCAATTATTGGCAAGTCTTCTATATCTATTTCACTTTCTAAAGCAATCTTTCTGATTTTACTTTCATCACCCAATAAAATAGGATAAGCAACCCCTTCATCATAAAGAATACTCGCTGCTTTTAAAATCTTTATGTTATCAGCCTCGGCAAATACTAAACGTTTAGGATCTTTTTTAGCCTTACTACTAATCGCTCTTAATAATTGGTTATCTAAACCAAGTCGTTTATCTAGTTCTAAACTATATGCTTCCCAATTAGTAATAGCCTTTTGAGCTACACCACTTTCAATAGCAGCCTTTGCTACTGCTGGTGCAACCGTACTTAACAAACGGGGATCCAGGGGTTTAGGAATGATATATTCTGTTCCAAAAACAATATTCTTTTGATTATACGCCATGTTAACCATATCTGGTACAGGTGTTTTTGCTAATTCTGCTAATGCTTTAACAGCAGCCAATTTCATGGCTTCATTTATTGTTGTTGCACGTACATCTAATGCACCTCGGAATATGTAAGGAAAGCCCAATACATTATTTACTTGGTTAGGATAATCACTCCTACCCGTTGCCATAATAATATCCTTGCGTGCATCCATGGCAATATCATAGGTAACTTCTGGATCTGGATTAGCCATGGCAAAAACAATTGGATTAGCAGCCATTGACTGTATCATTTCTTTAGAAACTACATTTGGCACACTTAAGCCTACAAATACATCCGCACCTATAAAGGCCGATTCAAAAGTCCAATGACTACTTGTAGCAGCAAATTCTTTTTTGTTTTCGGGCAAACCTTCTCTTTCAATATGAATAATTCCTTTACTATCAAACATTAAAAAGTTTTCAGGTTTAGCCCCTAGTGCTCTATAGAGTTTGCAACAAGACATAGAAGCTGCACCTGCACCATTTACTACAATACGTACATCCTCTATATTTTTACCTTGTATTTCTAAAGCATTTAATAAAGCTGCCGAACTTATGATTGCCGTACCATGCTGGTCGTCGTGCATTACAGGAATCTTTAGTTGTTCCTTTAGTTTTTCTTCAATGTAAAAACACTCGGGACTTTTAATATCTTCCAAATTAATACCACCAAACGTGGGTTCTAATGCTTTAACAATCTGAACAAACTTTACTGGATCTTTCTCATTAATTTCAATATCAAATACATCAATATCGGCAAATATTTTAAAAAGTACTCCTTTACCCTCCATAACTGGTTTACCCGCTTCTGGACCAATATCACCCAAACCTAATACAGCAGTACCATTACTTATTACTGCCACAAGATTTCCTTTTGCAGTGTATTTGTAAACATCCTCGGGGTTGTGAAATATTTCCATACAAGGAGCAGCTACTCCTGGGCTGTATGCAAGGCTGAGGTCTCGTTGTGTTTTTGCTTCTTTTGTAGGAATTACTTCTATTTTTCCTGGTCGTCCCATAGAATGGTATTCCAGGGCTTGTTCCCACTTAGCGTCTTTCTTTTCCATAGCTCTTCATTTGTTTGACCACCGCAAAGTACAAGTTAATATGTTAATTGAAACCGATAATTGTTAATACACAAACTAACAAGAATTATTTATTATGCGGTTTAATTTTCTAATATGCTTACTTCTACATATTTAAGTCTTCTAAAGTGAAAAGTTTCAATAAATTCATTATCAATAAATAACGACTTATAAATGGGATTAGCATAAATAATCTTCAACTTTCTAGGGTGGTTAATTAATGAGTATTGAATTTTATTTAGTACCCCCTTCATTAAATATTCATCAAACGGGTTAAAAAAGAAAATGCAATCTACATCATCAGGAATGAAGTAGGTAAAAGCGTCCGAACAAACTATTTTAGCTTCTAATGTTGGGTAACTTTTTTGTATGATGGATAAATTATTTAATGCACTGATACATAAATCTTTTGAAAAGTCTATTCCACTCACCTTTTTACAACCTTTTGCTGCTGCTACACATAGTACTCTTCCTTTGCCACTACCAATATCTAATAAATGTTTTATTTGGAATGTTTTTATTTCTTTAAAAACAACGTCTAGTACGCTGTAAATAGCAGGCATATAAAGTGTGGCATGTTTGCCATTAGCTAGGTTGTCTATATCAAGTTTATCAATACCAGAAGTGTCTATTCCATAAAGTTTCTCTCCTTTAATTTCTTGAATAATAATATAGATGGCTATTATTATATTCCAATTAATGGCGATATAAAAGAAGTACTTAACGTATAAAAATAGACGCATGGTTTTTAAAACTTTAGCTACCAGTAAATAAATTAATAAAGGGTCTATTTACTTTTCAAAATATGCAAGGCTACCGCCTACCCATTCTTTATCAGCGTTATAACGAACCCCAATCATTTTACCTTTACTTAATCTTGCTAGGTTGTTGGTAGCAATAGGCCGACCTTCTCCTTTCTTCCAGAAATAAAATATCCTAACTTCAGCTTTAGCGGGAATATCAGGTGTTATGATAGCCTCAGCATATTTTACTTTTCTTTGAAAAATCCAGTTATGAGGGTCTTTAATAGCTTTAATATCTTCTTCTGTAACATCTATTACTACTCCTTGACCTGCAAAAGAAAATAGTGGCTTTAATACATAGTTTTCCAAATCAACTGGTATCTCTTTTAAGTCATCTAAAAAGATTGTTTTTGGAATGTATGGATGATTGATGAATGGCAGGGTATACTTGCTAATTTTAAAAAACCATTTAGGATGAGGTACCCATTCTACGTCTAACTCTTGAAAGAATATTTTTCCTTTTTCTTGAATGTCTATAGGCTGATGCGCCAATTCATCAAAAATAATTCTATTATAAATCCTTGTAACCTTTACTTTTTTTCCATCTAAATAATAAAATAACTCATTAGCTTCAACAACTAATTCTGTTAAACAAACAATATTAATACCAGTATATTCTTTTGTAAAATAGAAATCAACCCTAGTCTTTTGCTTATCAGGAAATAATTCTAATAGGATTACACTTTCTACAAGTTGATCTTCTATTATAATTTCTTTTAAGAGTTGAATGTAACTTTCTTTATCAAGCCCGCTTAAATAGGGGGAATAATTTTCTGGAATATCAAAAACCTCTCTAGTAATTTCATCATGCCAAATCTGGTAACCAAACAAGGAAGGAAATCCTTGCATTTCTATTAATTGTGGCTCTATAACCCCATTTTCATTTTCGCAAACGCCAAAATCAAAGGCTATAAAATTGGGATAGTTGCTTTGTCCAGGAACTACTAATTGGGGTGGAACAGCATCTTTAGTGATGAATTTAAAATTTATTTGTGTAATTACATCCACAATGCTTTCGCAAGCAGATAATAGTTTATTTGTAAATTCTCTATCCAAAAAAATAGGTGTTTCCGCAACCCTAAATTCAATTGCTCCGGGGTATTTGCTATCTAATTTGTTTAAAAAGTGAGTATATTTTTTACTTGTAAAATTATTATTATACCACTCTCTTAGTAATGCTATCATTTTAAATATGTTTGTTTTTATTTAGAGAGAATTGTTAACGTTATTTTTGTTAGGAGCATATTCGGCCTTAATTTTCTTCACTACCATTTTATCTATAGGTAAATGAACAGAATCTTCGTTTAAATTATCCCATTCAATCCATCTAAAAACTTCACTTTGTCCTTCATTATTTGCTATTTGATGAGGCATAAAATTGAATGGCTTAACATGAGTTACTAATAAGATGGGTTCATTTGCCGTAACAAAATAATAGATACCAATCATTTGATGGTTACTATTAAAAGCCGATGGTTGATAATAATCTGTTGTATAAATATGGTCTCCTATCTCAACATTAAGGTTGGTTTCTTCTTTAAACTCTCTTTTTAAACAATCTCTTGTTCCTTCGCCCAATTCCATTCCGCCACCAGGAAATTTGGTAAAATAATTACCTCTAATAAATTCATCACTCACCAAAACTCTGTTATTTCTATCTATCATAATGCCATACACCCTAATGGTAAAAGAAGTGGGTAAGATATTGGTAGAAACAGTAGCCTGTGATTTTATTCTGTTATTGTTCATATAAACATTATTTAACAGGCTTTATGTCATTAATAAATTTGGGTGCTTCTGGTGTTGCAAACATCAATTTATCGCTTAAATTAGGCATCAGTCTTTTCATTTCTAGTTTGTCTCGGCCAATTGCATCAACAAATTTCCAAGTAATTCCATTATCGTCTGATATGGCTACTAGTGTAGATTTACTTACAGCTCTACCAAACTGCATTTTCATCTCTTTTATTTGCACTAGGGTACATTGAAGTTGATAATCTACTTTTAAAATGGATAAAACATCACCAAATGTTATTTTCTCAATAATAATACCTTGCTTTATCATTTGTGAGTCTGCTTTTTGCACTGTTGCCAAAGCCTTAGACATTGTAATTTTATTAAGTTTACCTTTTGGAAACCCATCTAAATCTAAATATTTAAAAAGTGTTTTATAGTCTCTTTTAATACTTGCCTCTGCCATTAGTTTTGCTTGTTGCTTAACATTAGTAACTTGTTGGGTGTATTGACCAAAGCAAAAGGGGATGATATAGAGGGAGAAAAGAACGAACAGGGAAATTTGTTTCTTCATGATTTTACTATTTAGTCTGTGAAGTAAATATAGAAAAAACAATATTACTTAAAATAATTTAAATTATTGAATCCCGTTAAGGTTACAAATCGTTAGATGGTTTTGGGTTTAAATTAGTTATACTTAGAAGTAATTTGTTTGCAAAAAAAGAAGAATTATAATTGTTCATCCTCAAAGTAATTAATCAAATCCTGAAAACATTATTATATATAATAAGTTTGCAGGATGCAACAAAAGGAGGAGGAGTTTATAGTGTATTGGGAAGCCAATAGATTGATAGAAAAAAAAGGGTTTAAACAATATCTAAAAGGGCTTACCCGTGGCATTGCTATTGGTATTGCAATATTCATTTTATTAGTTTCTGGTTGGTATACCCGTGCTAACATGCAAGCTAATGCCAAGCTTAGTTATGGTATACTAACAATAGCACTTTTGGGAATTGCTTTGTTTATGTCGTGGCTATATCAACAATATCAATGGGAGATGAAAGAGCAACAGTATCTTGAATTATTGGCAAAGAAGAAAAAGGAAATGAAAAGCAACGATAAAGCTTAATAATTAAGCTAAAAATTTCTTGTTTTATTCAATTATTGGCGTAGGAATTTTTTACTACCCATTCCCCTATCTTTGCCGACTTTAAAAAAATAAATTTTCATTAGTATGCAACTGAAAGGTTTAGTACGATTCTTCGCGATTGCACTTATTTTAATCTGTATCTATCAATTATCTTTTACATGGATTGTTCGTAGTCACGAAAGTAGCATGGACGAAAAGGCTGAAAAATGGTTAAACGCCCGTTATACAAGTCCCGAAAAGAAATATCCTAACGATAAAGATCTTCAAGCTGTTTATGCCGATTCTTTAAAAGAATTTAAGCGTGTACGTCTTCAACGTTTATTAGATAGCACTAAGGATACCAAAATTGGTCCGCTTGGATTAACCACTTATCGTAGTGCTAAGGATATGGAGTTGATGCTTGGTCTAGATTTACAAGGTGGTATCAGTGTAACAATGGAAGTTGGTTTAGATGGTTTAATAAAGTCGTTAGCCAATTATTCAAAAGATCCTGCTTTTAATAAAGCTATTGATGTTGCTTTGGCAAAAAAGGCAAATGGAAACTCCGATTTAATTACTTTGTTTACTGAAGAATTTAAATCTGCCAATCCTTCTCTACACTTAGCTCCTTTTTTCGTTGCTAAGAGTAATGGCAAGTTAAAATACGATGCAACAGATGCAACAGTAACTAGTTATTTGCAAGAACAAGCTACTGCTGCTTTCAATAACACGTACCGTATTCTTCGTACACGTATTGATAAGTTTGGAGTAGCTTCTCCAAATATTAATAAAGACCCTACAAAAGCAATCATCAGTATAGAATTGGCTGGTGCTAATGATCCGGAAAGGGTTCGTAGATATTTACAATCTACTGCTAATCTTCAATTTTTTGAAGTATACAACCTAAGTGAAATTGCTGAGGGTATAAAAGGGGCTGATAAAACAGTTCAAGATTATTTGAATGGTGTTAAAGCTGATACTACTAAAGCTACCGACAGTGCAAAAACTGCCAAAGCAGATACTTCTAAAAACAAAGTGAACGAAGCCCCTATTCGTAAGTTAATTCAGTTTAATCAGCCTTATCAAAATAAAACTACTGGAAAAACAATCTTTCCCGCCTCTATTGGTTATATCCAAAGCTCGGATACTGGTTTATTGAATAGTTATTTAAGGATGGATATTGTGAAATCTAAATTCCCTGCAAACCTCGCATTTATGTATGGAAAAGTAGATGTTGATGATCCAAAAGCAAGGAACATCTTACAGTTGTATGCGGTTAAAACTTTAGATAATGGTTTAGCAGAATTGGAAGGAGAACATGTAACAGATGCTAAGCAAGATTTTGATGAGCGTGGTAAAGTCGCCATTAAAATGAATATGGATAAAATAGGTACCAATATTTGGGCTAAAATGACTGGTAAAAATATTGATAAACCTATTGCCATTGTTCTGGATAATTTTGTTTACTCTGCGCCAACTGTAAATGATGCTATTACAACAGGTAACTCTCAAATTAGTGGTAATTATAGTGCAAAAGAAGCTCAGGATTTATCTGAGATTTTAACGAGTGGTAAATTAACTGCACCTGCTAAAATTGTACAAGAACAAGTTATTGGACCAACGTTGGGTAAAGCTGCTGTACAAGGTGGGCTATTATCTTTTCTAGTTTCTTTCTTGGTAATATTCGGTTTAATGTTGGTGTATTACAATACCGGTGGTTGGGTAGCAAACATTGCCTTAATACTTAACTTATTGTTTACCATTGGTATTTTAAGTGCCTTAAGCTTTACGCTTACTGCCGCAGGTATTGCTGGCTTGGTATTAACTATTGGTATGGCAGTAGATACCAACGTAATTATTTTTGAAAGAATTAAAGAAGAAATTACGAAAGGCAAAGGCTACCAAGCTGCGGTTAATGAAGGTTATCGCCGTTCGCTAGCCCCTGTATTAGATGCGCACGTTACTACCTTTTTAACGGCAAGTATCTTATTCTACTTTGGTTTAGGTCCTGTTCTAGGTTTTGCTACCACACAAATGATAGGTATTGTTTTGTCTCTTTTCTGTGGTATTCTGGTTTCTCGTTTGGTGACTGATCTATACATGAACAAAAATCGTCACTTCGATTATTTTACAGGAGTTTCTAGAAAAATATTCCAACACGCTGCTTTCCGTTTTATTGAATATAGAAAGTATACCTACATGATTTCGGCTGTGGTATTGGTAATGGGTATTGCTTCTTATTTTAATGGATTTGATAAGGGGGTTGAGTTTCAGGGTGGTCGTAGTTATACTATTAAGTTCGATAAAACAGTTAGTATCGAATCAATCAGAGATGAGTTAAAGAAATCTTTTGGCGAAGCTCCTGTTATTAAAACTGTTGGTTCGGCTACCCAATTAAACATTACAACCGCTTATAAAATTTCTGAAACCAATAAGGATAATAGTGTTGATAAAGAAGTAGAAACTAAGTTGTATGAAGGATTAAAAAGCTTTTTGCCCAATGGACTTTCCTACGCAGATTTTGATGCTAAGTTTAAACAAAGCTCTCAAACCGTACAGCCTACTATTTCGGAGGAGTTAAAGGCAGGTGCTACAAAGGCTACCATCTTTGCTCTAATTGCTATTTGTTTGTATATTTTTATTCGTTTCCGCGATTGGCGTTATAGTTTGGGTACCATCGTATCGTTATTGCACGATGTATTGGTGACCTTAATTGTGTTCAGTTTTGCACGTAAAATCGTTCCTTTCCCATTAGAGATCGACCAGCACTTTATTGCGGCTATCCTAACGGTTATTGGTTTCTCGATGAATGATACTGTAATTGTTTACGACCGTATTCGTGAAGATAGTAAGTTGATGCGTGGTGAAAGCAATGCTGCCATTATTAATAAGGCAATCAACCAAACTTTGAGTCGTACTGTAATGACCTCTTTAACGGTGTTCTTAACCATCTTAATCTTATTCATCTTTGGTGGAGAGGTAACAAGAGGTTTTGCATTTGCTATGTTGGTGGGTGTGTTTACCGGTACTTACTCTTCCATCTTTGTGGCTGCCCCTATCTTAGTAGATTTTGCAAAAAGCAAACCACTGGGTTCTGGGGAGGAGAAGAAGAAGTAACTGTTTAGTTTGGTATGCCTAGATAGTCTTGTAATGTAAATAATACTGTAAAAGCGTTAAGTTATAGTTTTATATAATGAAATAGGGTAGTGGAGATTTTACTTTACTACTCTATTTGTATTTTATAGATTACTTTTTTGTGAATACTACTAACCTTTTAAAAAGAATCTAGTACAGCATTGTTAAAAGAGAATTATAAAGTTTATAGTGTTATAATTATCAAACTATTTTAATCAGGAAAGTATTAATTTAAAATTGTAACTCTTTTATTATGAATTATCAACTATAAAATATTAGATAACTATATTCATTTTACTTGTAATTCGAAATTATAAATCTATTAATTCCACACTCACCACAAAAAAATCATAATGCTTTATTTTATTTTTTATAATTAGCGCAGTAAAGACATTTGCAATTACAGTCCATGAATCCTAATACGTACTATTTTTATTAGTGGTTTCAGTTAATTGTTTTATAAATGTAAATTTTATATTTTCTGTGAATACTCTAATTTTTTTGTTAGGAATATTCAAAATCACAATATTAAGATAGTCTCAATGGTTTATAATTGCTTTATGAGCGATTGTAGTTTTAAGAAATTTAATATTAATGGAGACATATAAACTTTATTAAGGTGCTTCATATAGTTTTTTGGTGCCAAATACAGGATTCATTTTGTTAGTATCAATGTATATTATTAGGTCAAATGGAAACCTATTTGGAATAATGTTTGCATTATTCAACAAAATGGATACAATATTTAAAATAATATACCCTTTATTGATGAAAATAAATACCTTATTTGTTTTAATGTATAAATTAGAGCGACTTGTTTAGAGGTTTGTATATAGAGTAATTAATCTTTTAGAATGTTGAAACTTAAAGCCTTATAAATATTCCTGTATTTTAATGATGTATAGGTGCTTTGAAGTTGTGGGTTATTTTTTTAAGGATTTCTGTCTTAATTGTATTAATCCTAGATTTACTGTGAAATTTTTTTTGTATTAATTTTTAGTTTATAATATTTTATTAAAGAAAATTATAGTACCCTTATACTGTTTAATTACTAATTATTTTTATGAATAAAGCATTTGATTGGTGTGTAGATATATTGAAATATTATGCTAATATTTTAGGTATTACCTACGAAGAAATTAATATTTGGATTTTTTGCATCATAGAGCCCATCATATTTTTTGTTATGCTTGGTATTATTATCAAATTGTACTTAAAAGTTAAATTGCTAAAAAAGAATCTTTAAGTTACTGTATAATTAATTAGTATTTAAAAAACTTCTAACAATTTACAGATACGATAAAACAGTATTTTATAAAGTTATCTAAGGAGCCAAACTGAAGCATATCGAAGTTAAATTGGGTGTATAAATAATTTTAGCAAAAACCTAAACCCTATAAGGGCTCGAAGCCCTTATAGGGTTATTCACGAATAGATGGAAGCGAAAATTATTTATACACCCGTTAAATTGACTGGCAGTTTAATATTTGATTATTTTACAAGTGTAGTAACATCCTTGGTGAATTCTTATGTGTGTTGCTTTATTGTATTAAATGGCATAACTATCATGATTAGTAACATTTTTTTACTCACCTAAATTGACTAAAGTCATGTTTTAAAGGGCTTCATATTTTTAATTTTATATTCTAAAAATATAATTTATGAAAACGATTCTTGTCCCTACCGATTTTTCAGATACCTCTCGTAACGCAGCTATTTATGCTTTTGATTTAGCCAAACAGGTAAAAGCAACTAAAATTATTCTATACAACACCTATAATGTACCCTTAAATATAGCCCCTGACCCACTATTACCTTCAATAAGTACAATGGATATTGATGAAATTAAGGAAGGGTCTATTTCGGGGTTACAGTATTTTAAAAATCAATTAATTAATGAATGTCCTTTAGGCGTAGAAATAGAACTATTATCAAATTACGGTATAATAACTTCTGATATAAATGAAGTATGTAATAATACAAACACAGAATTAATAGTAATTGGAATAACAGGTGGTGGAATATTAACCGAAACATTACTAGGTAGTAATGCCACAGTTTTAGCAAAAAGTTCACCTGTACCAGTTATTATTGTACCTCAAAAAACCCATTATAAGCACATTACAAGACTTTTATTGGTTTCCGATTTTGATGAAGTTGAAACTTCTACTCCTATAATGCCCATTAAAAAAATTCTAGATGAAACACAAGCCGAATTTGTCATTTTGCATATAGCCGAGAATTCCCATCATTCTTTGTATGAAGGAAGTTATGAATGCCAAGCATTTAAAGATTTATTTGAAAGTTACAATCCCGAGTTTCATTTTATTGTTAACCAACACTTTTCTGAAGCCATTAATGAATTTGTAGAAAAAAATTTAATAGATATTACTGTTATTGTACCTAAAAAGAACAATTTTTTAGAAAGTATGTTCACAAAAAGCCATACTAAAGAACTAGCATTTCATAGCCATATTCCATTATTAGCTGTACATATTTAGTATTTCATTCAATTTTTGTAAGGCTAAAACTGCAAACGTCCACTTAACTTAAATTATTCATTTATTTTTTATTGTTCTTAATTCTTAATTATGAAAACGATATTAGTTCCTACCGATTTTTCTGAAGCATCACTCAATGCTGCGCTTTATGCTATTGGCTTTGCTAAACAAGTAGATGCAAAAAAAATTATATTTTACCACACTTATACCATTCCTATTCATCTTCCTATTGAGCCATTAACTGCAGATGTGGATATAGTAGAAATAGATTCTTTAAAAAATGCTGCTCAACAAGGTTTGCAGTATTTTGAAAAACATATCAAGCAAATTTGTCCTACTTCAATTGAAATAGAACTGCTTGCTAATTATGGTTTTATTTCGGATGATATTAAGTTAGTTTGTAAAGATTTAAATGTAGATATCATCATAATGGGAATTAGTAAAGGTGGTATTTTTTCTGAAAATATTATAGGTAATGATGCTATAATCATAGCTAGAAATGCGCTAGTACCAGTTGTTGTTGTTCCTAATGAAAAAACGTACAAATCAATATCTTCAATTCTTTTGGTTTCAGATTTAAAAGATATTGAAACTATAACCCCTGTAGAAACAATCCTTAGTATTTTAAGTGAAACAAAAGCAAAACTAACCGTATTGCACGTAGTAGATGAAATAAACCATGCTCATTATAAAGATGCATTGGCAAGAGAAAAAATTAAAGGAATGTTTATGAATTATAATCCAGAATTGTACTTTGTAGCCGAAGGGGATTTTGTAAGCAGTATTAATAATTTTGCGGAAACTAACAAAGCAGACCTAGTAATTTGTATACCTAAAAAGCATTCTTTATTACAAAGCATATTCGTTAAAAGCCACACTAAGGATTTAGCCTATCACAGCGAAATTCCGATATTGGCAGTACATAGTTAGAATAATAATTTTATTAAGCTTATCCTTTACACCTTTAGATATTATAATTATTTGATTTGGTAATTGCTTTAAAAAATTACTTAACCCTTTCAAAAGCTTCTTTAACAGTATTTAAGTGTTTTATAAACTTATCTATATCTGAATCATAACCATATTTTACGTTGCTTAAAGGGTTACCTTTTTGATCTAAAAACATGTAAAGAGGTTGCGCATTAAAACCAAACTTAGTTAACTCGTAGTCTAAATTCTTCTCTCCTACTGTAACTATCTTTTTACCCTCTGCAGTTGTGTATTGTTCAGAAACTGGCAGTTCAGTTGGTTCATCAACATAAAGGCTTATTAAAATAAAATCCTCTTTTATTTTCTTTAAAACTACTTCATTTCTCCAAACCTGCTCTTCCATTTTGCGACAATTAGGACATGAGTGTCCTGTAAAATCTAGCATTACAGGTTTATTTAACTCTTTTGCTGCTTGCATTCCTTCATTTAAATCAAAATATGCAGTTAACCCAAGAGGAACTTTTAATTTATCGATATACTTTTTAGGTTGTAATGTATTACCTGTTGATGATGTGTTTTGTGTATTATTATTAATGGTGTATTTTAAATCTTCTAAATTAAAATCTTGTGTAGTAACCGGTGGAATAAATCCACTTAATTGTTTTAAAGGAGCCCCCCATAAACCAGGTACCATAAATAAGGCAAAACAATAGGCAGCAATGGCCAAAAAGAGTCGTGGTACAGAAATATACTTCAAATCGGAATCGTGAGAAAACTTAAGCTTACCTAATAGATAACTACCTAGTAAACAAAAAACTACAATCCAAATAACCAAAAAGACATCTCTATCCAATAAATGCCAATGATAGATAAGGTCTACATTAGAAAGAAATTTCATGCCAAGGGCTAGTTCTATGAAACCAAAGGCTACTTTAACAGAATTTAACCAACCGCCGCTTTTGGGTAATGCATGTAACATGGAAGGGAAAAAAGCCATTAATGAAAAAGGTAATGCTAAACCAAGACCAAAACCTAGCATACCAATTACAGGGGCTAGTGCTATTCCTTGGTTACTTGTTTGTCCTAAAAGAGTCCCAACCAAGGGGCCAGTACATGAAAAAGAAACAATTGTAAGTGTTAGTGCCATAAAGAAAATACCCACGACACCGCTTTTTCCTGCTTGTTCATCTGCTTTATTTGCCCAACTATTAGGAAGATTTAATTCGAAAGCTCCAAAAAAGGAAATGGAGAAGATAATGAATATTACAAAAAATAATATATTAGCAACGGCAGAAGTAGAAATTGTATATAAAACCGAATTGCCAAAAATGAGGGTAAGAATTAAAGTAGGTATTGTGTAAATACTAATAATAGATAATGAATAAATAACAGCATTTCTAACACCCTCTTGCCTTGACCCACTTCTTTTTAAAAAGAAACTAACAGTAACCGGTATTAAAGGAAAAACACAAGGTGTAAATACAGCCACTAATCCAGCCAATAATGCTATTAGAAAGGTACTTAAAATAGACATTTCCATTTGCTTTGGTAAATTACTTATTCTGCTTGTAGATGGTTTAATTGATAAAGAAAACTTTTCTTCACCTGAAGGGAAATTATCTCCATTTTTTGATAACCAAATAAAGGATCCTTTAATATTTGTTCCGGTAGGTGTAGATACATGAAGTATATAGGTAAATTGTACCGAGTCGGCAAACAAAAGGTATTCACTACCATCAACTTGTTTCTCCTTTATTAGATTTCCTTTTTCATTAATGGTATCTCCTGTACTGAGAAATTTGTTGCTTGAACTATCTAGAACCAAGTTTGATACAAAACCTTCGGCAGAAATGGATTTCTTTACTGAAAAAAGCTTTGTTCCTTTTGGAATTATCGCTTTAACAACCAACGATTGCAAAGAATCGTTAATTGGATTTGTACTAAAAATAAAGTGTATGGAAGGTTTTGTTTGTGCTAGTGTTGTAAACAAAAAACCTATAAAAAAGGTGCCTGTTAAAACTAGTCTATATATCAACTTTAGGTTCATTATAATTTAATATCAAAAGGTTTTTTTGTTGGTGGTAAACACTGTTTATCATCACAAACCATAAATTCTATTTCACCACTAATATTTGTTTTTATACCAGCCTTTACTTTTACTAATTGAGTAAATACCACCATATTTGAATAATATAGAACATCCGTTTTAAAGTTTGTATCGTAAGTCTTTTCTAATTTACCCACTTCTTTAGTTTCTCCTTCTAAAGTAATTAATGGACTTTTATTAAAACTAATATAAGTTGCAATAGGCCCGCCTTTACCCGTGTTTTGCGAATAAATGTGCCATGGTTTTTTTATAGTTGCTGTTATTACAACTTCATATTCATTAGTAGCTTTTTTATTAGCTTTATAAGTCCAGCTTACAGGACTTTTTATTTGTGCATTCAAGATTAACCCAATACAAACAAAACATATCGATAAAGAAATAAACTTTTTCATGAGAGATTAAAATTAAAATTAATTAATGCCTAAAATATTAAACACCGTTAATCCATCTAAGTTGCCTAATAGTTTATTAGTTGCTCGCTCAGGATGAGGCATCATTCCAAAAACATTGCCATTTTTATTACGAATGCCAGCAATATTCCTTACAGAACCATTTGGATTTCCTTCATTATTTAACGTTCCTTCTTCAGAACAATATCTAAAAAGTATTTGGTTGTTATTTTCTAACTCCTCTAAAACAGCATCTTCTGCAAAGTATCTACCTTCTCCGTGAGCAATAGGAATCTTTAGTGCATTGGAAGTTTCATTTTTTATGAAAACATTCTTACATATAAACTTTTGGTTTTCGTTTTGTAATAATGCTCCTGGCAATAATCCGCTTTCACATAAAATTTGAAATCCGTTACAAACTCCTAAAACCTTTCCACCATTATTTGCAAATTCTATTACACTCTTCATCATGGGACTAAAGCGTGCAATTGCACCACACCTTAAGTAGTCGCCATAGCTAAACCCTCCGGGTAAAACAATACAATCTTCTGTGGTAAACATGCTTAAATCTTCGTCTTTATGCCAAAGCATTATTACATCTTTTTGTAGATCCTGTTGTAATGCATCAAACATATCTCTATCACAATTAGATCCTGGAAATACTACTACGCCAAATTTCATATTTTATTATTTAAATAACTAGTTAATTGATGTATCAATTTTAATTAATTAGCTTCTTAGCCTTTTCATCCCTTTATTAAAAACCAATTTGTATGGATTATTAAAACTAAGGAAATAAGTAATAATAAATTGGGTAAAAATGCTTTTTTAGGATATAAATAAGCATTCCCAATAAAAGCAGATAAGGGTACTATACATAATATAGCAGAACTAAAACCGCCGCTTTTTACAACAAAAGGTATTGGAAGCATCAATATCAAAACTACAATCATAATTCCCCAATACTTTCTAATTTGTATAATCATTCTATTGTTTTGAGTACTCCAATATTGTAAACCTATTAATAACATTAAGATAATGGCCATTATTTTTATGTACAGCCAAATATCATGATGACTTAATGGAACACTTAATTTAAACTTTGGAACAGTAGAATAAATTACTTGCATATTATCTGTAAGAAATAATATTGACATAAAAAGATAGATAGGCATTAAGATGCCAAACAGCAGTACAAACCATTCTGCTAAGCGAAAGGGCCTAACAACAGCCAAAGCAAAAAATGCAACAATCGTTAAAATAACGGTTGGATAATAACATAAAAAAGCTCCTCCTGCAACTAAGCCAATATTGAATAATGTTGCTTTAGGGTTTTGAATGTTGTATAATTTACTTAACAACACAAATATCCAAATAATAAAAAAGTTGGCTAACAATGCAGGAGAAATAAATGACCATTGTGGAATAATTGCAGAAAGAATTATATAAGACAACGCAGTAGTAAACCCATTCTTGGTGTACATTTTTAAATCATCAAGTACTTCATTCAATAAAATACTTTGTGATAATATAATAACAACAAAAAGATAAGGCGAAATAGAGATATATAATTTGTCTAAAACAAAGTCATTAAAAACAAAGGAAAGAATACCACTATCCTGTGCTAATTTTTGTACAGTTTGGTGTACAAACAAATGTGTATGTAAGCCAAAGCCTAATAAAATTAATAAGACAACAGTTAAAATAGATTTGTTTTTAAATAAAGAAATCACTTAGAATAGTTGTCAGATTAAAAATCAATTTTTGCAAAACAAATATAGTTTTTATATAAGCAGGGTATCACTATTTGTCTTATTCCTGTTTGCTTACCTAATCTTGGCATAAAATCGTACCCATTATCAAGCCTTCTTAGCGTAGGATTTCTTATAATTTGCCCATCGGGAGTTATACTTTGATCTGTTATTATGTTTTCTCTTTGTTCTTGAATATTAAATATAAAATGAACTTTATCCCCAGAATTTAGGGTACTATAACTAATAAAGTTATCTGCATTATCATCTTGCTGGGTTTTTCTGATAACATTACTCCAATTTAATTTTCCATTAGTATCAACTGATAGCATAATAATATTTTGAGCATAATACCTAGTAACATTATTAAAACTACGTGCAAATGGATTATTATACATCCCCCCCATTCCATATACCGAGTAATTATTAAAACCACTATAAGGGGTACCAAAGCCATCCCAACGATTATAAATATCATTACTCGTATTAGATGTAAAAACAGATTCGGCAGCTAATAAAAACCCACCATCCTTTTTTATAACAATGTTGCGTAAGTAATAATCGTTTAAAGCTTCTTTTAATGAGCCATTATTCTTTGCATCTTCCCTAAAGTCATCACTAAAAGTAAGGTTTGTATTTAGGTATTCTTTAGAGGTATTATTATCCCACAAGTAACAAAAAAAACCATCAATATTTCCTCTTCTTTGCTTTGTATAAAATGAGGTAATTAAATAGTGGTTGTTGTAATTATCTATTTTTAAACGAATATCATCTAAATAGATTCCTTTTAAATTAATGTCATAGGTATTTATTTTATCCTCTAAGGCTGCTTTGGTTACTAATGCAATTTTATTAACGATATCGCTTTGCCCACTACCATAAGCTTTGATAAAAGCAACATCACCTTTATTATCTAACTGAAATTCGGAAAGTGTAGCGTACCGTTCCTGCATTTGAATAGTTAATTGTGTATGCTTTATTTGTTGTAATTCGCTATTAAAAAGTATAGTGGTAACTTGGTTTATTTTTTCATTAGGCCGATTTATTTTTACCAACATGATGTTCTTCTTATCCTCACTATATATAACGGTATATATTTTACTATTTGTGTTAAAAGAGATACTAGTGGTATCTAATTGTAAAGGTTCGCCCATCTTTTTGCCCTTGTCATCAAACTTTACTGCCATACAATAAACGATGCTTTTCTTTTGATATTGGTAAAGTAAATAGTAATAAGAGGGATAAAGTAAAAAATCGACATTGATTATCCTTTCTGGTAGAAAGTCTAAATTTATTTTATCAATAGTTTGCATGTTGGCATCAAACAGACTAATAGTATGTTTATCGCGGTAGCTTTTATAAATATGAACGATGCCGTTTAGTTTTCCTATAATCTCATAATCAAGAGTTTTAAAATCATTTTTATCAGGCTCAGAATAATTAATTATTTGCGCTTTAACCGCAAGGGATAAAAAAATTATTAAAACAATAAGGAGGTACTTAAAAGCCTTCATTGAAATAGTATATAGTATTGAAACAAAAATAGATTTCTTTAAGTTGACTATATCAATTAAAAACTATTTCTGCTATTTAAAAGTTGGACAACGATACGTTTGTATGTTAACAGAAACGCCTATCTGAAAAGTAGCATACGCATCTGTTTGTTTGGTATTGCCCCTTTGTCTGCCTGGAAGACCTATTATATTGCCGTATTGATAACTTCTATCCTGTAATTTTTGAGCTACACTACCATCAACAAATGCATCAGTACCTGCGTAAGTACCACTAACATCATCTAAATAATCGGTGGTTGTAAAGCGATAAATGAGTTCCCCAAAAATATTAAGCTCATCAGTAATATTATATTTCATGCCAATACCTATAGGCACCACCATTGCAAACTTACTATACTTCTTTTTTGCTGCTGCTGTATTGCCTTGCCCCTCAGTACCTAAAGGTTGTAAATAAACCTTTTTGCCATTTAAAAAAGTGTAAGGGTTAAAGTAAATACCACCAATGCCTAAGCTTATGTATGGAGTAAACCTATATTCTGGCAATTCGGGAAAATATTTAAAAAAATTAAAGTTGCCGCTAATACTTGCTTCGTAAATATCCGTATTAAAGCTTAAATTTCTTAAATGTTGAACAGGGTTTGTGCTGTAGGCATCGGAGTAGCCTAGAAATATATAATTTCCACTAAGTTTATAACTCACATAATTATTTAGTTGCTTTAAATAGAAAATACCAGCAGAAAACTTAGGATGGTTTAAAGCAGCATTAGGATTTAGGTCGCCAAAATAATGACCAAGTCCTACCGACGCACCATACTCGCCCGAATGTTCGTATTGCTGTTGCAATTGCGCATTAACGCCATTGTAAAGGGTTATACAAAAAAGTATTATAAAAATTTTAAACTTCATCTAGGTATAATAAAATGCTATAAGCGAACAAAATAAAAGGTTATTTGCAAATATTCACTTTTATTAAGAGAGATTAACATTTTATACCAAATAACTGCATAATTACCTATCTAGTTATTACTTAGGAATGCGAATAAAGGGTTGAAAGTACCTTTAGGCACGATATAATGGTAGCAATCAGAGGAGTAAGCGGTGTAAAGTACCGTAGGTATGACATATCCTTCAAGTTTATGGGTATATTACTGATATACGTCTTTTATTAACCAATATGCCGTCCCCAAAGGGACTTTTGTATTCTTTATCAATAGACCTCTTCGGAAATTGAATTAGCCACCCGATAACATCATTTCGAGGCACGAGAAATCTCATTCTGAATAAAAGAAAGGCATTTTCAAATTTGTTTACTGCCTCTGGTTAGATTTCTCGTGCCTCGAAATGACGATTTACGTTACACCTGATACCT
>Ga0007836_1000052_pt1 | contig 30260 bp, 21 predicted proteins | sample CryBogCBE23Oct07_FD_71205 | JGI IMG/M metagenome (GOLD analysis project Ga0007836, IMG submission 71205) | Freshwater microbial communities from Crystal Bog, Wisconsin, USA - CBE23Oct07 | ecosystem: Environmental > Aquatic > Freshwater > Lake | place: Crystal Bog, Wisconsin, USA | collected...
AAATAATGTTTACTAAACGAGGATTGTTATTGATTAGTGACAAGCCTATTACTTATAAGGATACCGACCCTATATTAAGCGATTGTATCGTGAGCATTTTTGACACACCCGAAAAATTAATGGACCCGGATATTGCTACAAAATACGTACCTACCCTAAAAGCGCAAGGAAAATGGACAGATCATGCCCGTGTTAAAGCCGAAGACTTAAGGGCATTAAACGAAGGCAAGGAAACAGAATGGAAGTTTACGCCCAAAACCGAGTACGATTACACTGGCTTCAATCAATCTTTATTGGGTAGCAAAGTACCTGCACCGGGCGTATATCCAAGGTTGTTATTCAGTCCTGAAGATTTGCCCATGTTGAGGCAACATATTGCCGAAAACAAAATGTCACAAAAATGTATGACTGAAATTGAAGTGTTGTTTAAAAAGACTTGGTTAGACCCTACTACAAGTGATGGCAAGTTGTTTGACCAATTAGCAAAAGGAGATTTTGATAAAAACGTACCTGCCGGAATGGGTACTAATGCTTATGCGGTTGTTGGGTTAACGAAAGATTTTAAACCAGGGATTGCTACTTCGCACACCAATTACATTACCAATTGCCTCACTACTATGGCATTATATTGTTTGTTAACGGATAATGAAACTTTGGGTAAGAAGGTGGCAGATGCTTTATGCAACTACTACATTATTGCTGATAAATTGGTAGAAAACCACTTACGTACTTCGGATAGTGAGTTTGGCATTAGTGGCGATGATGCCAACAATGCAGAGACCGCTTGGCGTGGGATGATTGGCATGGTTCCGCACATGGATTTGGCACTATCATTAGATTATGCTGGTAAATATATGACACCCGAACAAAGAAGATTTGTACAATTATTAATTGCAAAAGCTACTTATGGTCGTAGAACAGGTGGTGGAGACGGCCCTCGCAGAGGATGGAGAGATATTAATCATGTTACCTGGCATTTAACCCATCATTTAACCATTGCTGCTATAGAAGGATTGGATGGCTTTGATCCTGAGGCTTATGCTTCTGGCTGCGAATTGGCAAGTGACTTCTTAGAGTGGGGCATTGATGATAAGGGGCAGATGTTTGAAAGCAATGGCAAGAGTGGTGGTGGATTTGAGTTTGAGATGCTCGCTATGATTATGCAGGCACGCAGAGGCAATAACTTATTTGGTCATCCGCATCTACGTAAAATGTTGTCAGCACAAGTACTTACTACTTCTCCCAATAGAAAAGAAACTTTGAGTAGTGGTACATGGGGCGGCAGCCCGTTTACACTATCAGGCACAGAGATTTTAAAATCATTCTATCCTAATGACCGTGCTGCCGACTTTTTGTTGCAAAATGGTTATCCAGATATCAATTGTTCCACCTTTGACCTTGCTGCATATAAACTACAACTAGAAAAGAATAGCCGAGGGGTTCGTTTACCAGGCGCTAATTACCCTGCCTTCGTAATGCCTTTCCCTTACGCTACCGATTGGAAACCCACTACTAAAGCTGATATTAATTTACCAACTATTTGGAACACCGAAACACACGGTATCCTTTCTGCTTCATCTGACAATACCGAGAATGCAACTTGGCTTTGTTTTCATACACGCAACAACCATTACATAGGATCGGGTCATCACCATGCAGATATTGGCATGTTCTATTTTTCGGGCTTAGGCGTAAACTGGATTACCGAATCTCCTTCCCCAAAAGCTTATTCTGGTCGTTATCATAGTCAGGTTATCATAGATGGAAAAGCAGAGTCGGAAGGGCCGGCAGCGGGGGGCGATTATATAGGTGCTAACCTACAGCCAATGGGGGCTATTAGTTCGGAGAATCTTACTTATTCCTATACCTATCAGTGGTGTACGCAAGTTTCTAAATGGGGAGAAGGCTTTAATACGATTGATTCTTCTGTTGCTAAAGATGGCTGGGAATTGGAAACTCGCTCTGATAACTTCAAGTATTTTGTAGGTACTAGTCACTACAAGATGCGGTATTGGTGGCCATCCTACAACTACTCTAATTATGTACCCAACCTACGTGCCTTATGGAATCCAGTAGCGTATGTTTATCGTTCGGCAGGACTTATAAATGGAAAGCATCCTTATTCAATCATTGTAGATGATGCCAAAAAAGACGATAACCAACACTTGTACCAGTGGACGGCCATGACTGCTAAGGGTGTTTGGAAGGCAGATTATAAAGATATCCCTACTGGTTCAGTGGTATTAGGTTATGATGAAAAGCTAGTAAAACAATGGGATAAAGGAACAGATGTTGCGCCATTAGCTCCTACAACTGGCGATCCATTATTGCTCGTTTACAGCATTCCCAATAGAAGTGATCAGAATAATGTTTTGATGGAATATGTAAAAGAAGAACAGAAACAAAAAGGAATAGCCTTTACAAACTTTACTTCTACGATTGGCTCTTACAATCGGTTGGCCATTAACAGAAATACTACCACTGCCAACTTTAAAGTGCTCTTGATTCCTTTTAGATTTGGTGAGCAATTGCCAATAGTTTCAACAATTGGCAACCAAACAACTATCAATTGGAAGGATGGTCAAAAAGATGTACTTGACTTTGCAGTTGATGCCACCAATCGAACAAAAGTTGTAGTGAAAAGGGATGGGAAGGAAGTAGTGGAGAGTAAATAAACGTAGTAATTTTATAATTTTAGTCAACCACTAAATACAACTATGCAACTAGTTAATACAACCAAATTATTAAGGATAATTGTTGTTTTATCATCTATATTCATCATGACTAATCAATTAACCGCACAGGGTTTATTGATTAAAAATGGGGAAACCATAGCGTTTCTAGGTAATTCAATCACACAATTTGCTACATCTCCTACAGGCTATATTTCATTGGTGGCCAATGGGTTAGAAGCAAAAGGAGTAAGCGTAAAAACAATTAATGCAGGCGTAAGTGGTAATGTATCTACCCAAATGTTAGATCGTTTGGATAAGGATGTTATTAGCAAAAAACCTAATTGGATGACGCTTAGTTGTGGCGTTAACGATGTTTGGCATGGCGCAACAGGAGTTTCTTTAGACCAGTACAAAATAAACATCACCAAGATTATTGATAAAGTACAAGCAGTTGGTATTAAGGTAATCATCCTTACCGCCACCATGATTGGGGAAGACCAAACTGCTGACTTTAATAAAAAACTAGTACCCTACAACAACTTTTTGCGTGAGCTTGCAAAAGAAAAGAATTGTTTACTAGCCGATTTAAATTTGGATATGATGAATGATGTTACTCTAGCTGCTGCACCAAAAGGGGTTAACGTTTTAACCAATGATGGCGTGCACATGAATGCATTAGGCTATCAAATGATGGCTATTGGCATCTTAAAAACACAAGGATTTACCAGTGATGAACTAGACAGTTTAAAAGAAAAGTGGATGAATTATCAAACGGATGTTACTGGAAAATATAAATTAACGGTTCGTCAATTTAAACAGCTATCAGAAATTGTAAAAGAACAAGGGTTGTCCGTACCCGATTTAATGAATAGAGAATTGATGACAACAATAGATAAATATTTAAAAAAGAAAAAATAGTCAATGACTTATATTTCTAAATTAATCCTTACTTCCTTAAGTGTATGCTTTATTAATAATTGTATTGCTCAATGGAAGAACGACTCTACAAACGAAGCCATTATCACGGAATTAGTGAATAAAATGACACCTCAGGAAAAGGTGTTACAGTTACTAAGTTATGTTTCAAATGGTGTTCCTCGTTTGGGGATTCCCAATTTACAAGCGGGTGAAGCTTTACATGGTGTAGTAACCAACGGTGCCACTGTTTTCCCTCAATCAATCGCCTTAGCAGCCACTTGGTCGCCCGATTTAGTTGAAAAAATGGGCGTTGTTATTGGTCAAGAAGCAAGGGCGGTGGGCATTCAACAAGCTTTTGCACCCATGTTGGGCTTAGCACGCGATCCGCGTTGGGGTAGAATTGAAGAATCTTATGGTGAGGATAGTTATTTAGCTACCATGATGGGAGTGGCTTATGTTAATGGTATACAAGGAAAAGGAAAGGAACAATTTGGTCCTGAAAAGATTATAGCAACTCCTAAGCATTTTATTGCCGATGGAGAGCCTTGGGGTGGGCACAATGGCGAATATTTTGAAGTAAGCGACAGGGTACTGCGAGAAATATATTTACCACCCTTCCAAGCAGTGGTTAAAGAGGCACAAGCTGGCTCCATCATGCCCGCACATCACCAGTTGAATGGAATACCTTGCCACGCTAATCATTGGTTATTAGATACTCTACTAAGACAGGAATGGGGCTTTAAAGGTTTTATAACCTCGGATATGGGTGATATTCCTAAACTAAATTCTGGTCATAAATATGCTGCTTATGGTGATACCGATCCCGCAATCATGGCTCTAAAAGCAGGGGTGGATATGGAACTGATTGGTAAAGTATACAAGAAATTGTTGGAAAATGTAAAGGAGAGAAAGTTATCACAGGAGGTAATAGACCAATCGGTAAAGCGGGTACTTAGATTAAAAATAAAACTACTAGGTCTTGCACCTGCAAATAGTACTACAACTGTAGCTGCTCAAAATGAAACGAGTAATGCAATCAAAAATTATACAGGCCCAGATGATATTTGGGCAAAACTGGTAGAACAAGGTAAGTTTACTACGCCCGAAAGTGCTAAGAAACCTAACTACAAAGAAATTATCTCCAACCCTTCGCACGATTCTCTTGCATTAACCCTTGCACAAAAGTCCATTGTACTATTAAAAAATAAAAATAACCTACTACCACTAGATAAAAACAAAATAAAAACCATTCTAGTAGTAGGTCCTTTAGCAAATACTGTTAATTTGGGTGGGTATAGTGGCAGCAGTAATAAACCAAGTATAACAGCATTTAACGGCATTAAAAACTTGGCAGGCAATGCAGTAACTGTTTTGTACCAACCAGGTTGCGAAATGGAAGACACCTCTACTAATTTATTAGCAAAAGCCTTGAATCAATCACAAAAGGTTGATGTAATTGTTGCAGTGGTTGGGCATAGTCGAAAACAAGTTGGGGAGAATTTGGACAGAGACAACCTCGATTTAGTTGGCGGACAAGAAAAATTAGTTGAGGCCCTTTACTATACTGGTAAACCTGTAATAGTTATTATAGAGAATGGCGCTCCTGTAAGTATTAACTGGATAAAAGATTCTATACCGGCTATAATGGAGTGTCTATATGGCGGACAAAATGCAGGAACTGCCATTGCACAAGCCCTTTTTGGTGATATCAATCCTGGTGGGAAGTTACCATTTTCTGTTCCTAAGAATTTGGGTCAAATTCCTTGTTATTACAATTATTTACCTATTACTGGCCCTTCTGATTATTATCAATCTAAGTGGAAGAACCTATTTGTTTTTGGTGAAGGAATAAGTTACACCAATTTTAAGTACAGCAATTTAAAGGTTACTCCTAAAGCTATCAAAAAGGGAGAAATAGCTTCTATAACTGTAAGCATTAAAAACATTGGAAAAGTAACTGGCGATGAAGTAGTGCAATTGTATGTGCGACAAGATTATACATCTATGGTACGACCTGTTAAGACCTTACGCGGTTTTAGCCGCATTACTTTAAAAGAAGGAGAAGAAAAAGAAATTAATTTTAAGGTAGGCTATGAGGATGTTAAGTTTTGGAAGAACAATGGCTGGACTGCAGAAGCAGGGCAACTGAATCTTTTAATAGGCTCTTCGTCAGAAGATATTAGGTTAAAAGGAACTTTGCAGTTGGATTATTAATATAAATTAGGTAGGTCCCCGAATCTCAAATATGGTGGTAAAAAAATTGCTAGTAAAAATGGCAAGTCTTTTTATTCAATTACCTCCCTCTTTAAAAAGCGGTGCTTCGCAAATATTGTTTCAACATCGCCTTAAATAAAATTCTTATTGGATATTCATAAATTACTTATTATTGCACCCGTAAGCGTTGCTATTGGTTGTTTGTTTTAGTTTGCCTACTTTGAAGATTGTTTTTGTAATCAATTAGTTTAATAGGTTATTGAGTTTTAAGATAACTAGTTTATCTAACGATAACTATCTTATCTACTTAAACATATACAAACTAAGCAATATGAAAGATTACTTTTAGATTATAGACATAAAATAATAAAATTTAAAATAATAGTTTTCTAAATAAGAAAAAAACTATTATTTTGCTAAGCCCCATTAATAACAATAATTAATACGTAAGATATGCAACCCTCATTTAAAGCAATTAAAGTAGTGGTAGTGGCATTGTTTTTTAGTGTCTTTTTTAGCATTACAATTACACAAGCCCAAACTCCTTCAAGTCTTCCTGGACCAACTCCAGGAGTTAACTCATCAACGGGTGGTGATGGTAGCCCTGAGGTTCCGTTTGATGGTAGAATGAGTTTAGTTTTTGCTGCCTTTGGCATAGTTTATCTAACCAAAAAGCTTAACAAAAAAGCTACAATTGCTTAAAAGTTTGTCGTTCTAAATTATTTATACGAAAGCTGTTAGAAAAGTCTTCCAACGGCTTTCGTATTTTAGTTTAATCCTGTTGCTAATCAATCACTCACAAAGTTATTTTAAGAATCCTAAAGGTTAATTTATAAAATAGCATCTTATTTTACACAAGGATTTAAATTGGGTTTATTGTTTTTAGAGATTATATCCCTACCCTGCTAAAAATGTGAGGGGAGCCTTAAACCTTATTGGCTCGAATTATAAAATACATTTTTACTCAATTTTACTAGACCCTACATTTGCACTATGCTCAAAAAAATAATAGCTATACTATTTCTCTTGGCCTTCACGGTACAGATGTTTAGTAAAGCCTTTATTGTTTTTAGTTTCTTTGCCAATCAAGACTATATAGCCAAGAACCTTTGCGAAAACAGAACGAAACCTAAGAGTTGTTGTGCGGGTAAATGCCAGTTACGCAAACGACTAAATAAAGATACCAATGAGGACAAGCAAAATAATGAACGTAAAACCGGTAAAGAGTCTGAGGTAGTAACTTCTAACTCATTTACTATTGATCTTCCTTCACCAATTTATACAGATTTAACCCTTTCCTACACATCGTTTTTAGATGGGAAACCTATAGATAAATCCTATCCGATATTTAGACCACCGGGGGTCTAATCTCTGTTTCAATGTAACATAACCCATTTTAGCGCATTAAAAGCTCCTTGCATAGAGCAGTTAGGACAATTGATAAGAGAACCCGTAGCAAAAGTTTGGCTTTTAACATATTGTACTATCCCACTTTAACGTATGGACGTTACTCCCTTGTTTTCTTGACTACGCTCTACTCCTATAGTTATTTTACCAAAAGGAGGGTAAGGTGGACAACTAAGTACAAATGAGCTTTTGAGGAATTTATCCTTCTTTGTATTCATCGTGTTTACTTCTTTTGTGTTCATAGTTGTAAAAAAAATCAAAGGATTTAAACCATTTAATCATACATGGGTAGCTTAAAGAGCGTAAGATGTATTCCTTAACACAAACATCAATAAAGGAACAATTCCATAAGCTTGGATTAACATTATAAATAAATAAAAAATTCAATGAAAAAGATAATACTTGCAGTACTCATTTTAATAATCACAATAAACAGTTTTGCATGCCCTATTTGCGGCTGCGGTGGCGGAAACCTTTATATGGGCTTGATGCCAGATTTTAAATCTAAGTTCTTTGGTTTCAGGTATCATTTTGCCGATTATCATACACAATTGGCAAGTGATAGCACACAATATAGTAACAACACATACAACTCTGTAGAACTATGGGGTGGTTATAATATAAATAAGCAATGGAGGGTAATGGCTTATGTACCCTATTATATGAACAAACAAGTAGATGATGATGGAACCACCTACAGCCATGGTTTTGGAGACGTTTCTATTTTGGCACAATATAATATTTGGCAAAAGGTTATACTGCTTAACAACAATAAAGCTATAAAACAACAGTTTTGGCTTGGTGCAGGTTTAAAGATTCCTACTGGCACTTTTAAAGTAAACCTCGCTGATAGTGCGTACACTTTGTCCGACATTAATGCGCAAATAGGTACAGGCAGTACCGACTTTATGATTAACGGACAATACAATGTACAGTATGGCAAGTTTGGGGCAAACCTTTCTGCTAATTACAAACTGAATACACAAAATGCTGATAAATATAAGTTTGGTAATAAGCTAACTACTAATGTTATTGCATTTTATAATTTAGGCAGTAATCATTTGGCAATATCTCCCAATGTAGGATTGGGATACGAAAAAATAAATGCTAATACGTTAAACAAAGGCGCTATAGACTTTACGGGCAGCAACTTGGTTACAGCCATTGCTGGTATAGAGTTGAGTTATAAGGCAATTGGTTTTGGTGTAAATATTCAGTTACCTACCAGCCAAAACTTTGCAGAGGGACAAACTCAACTTAATAAGAAGGCTATGGCTCACCTCTCTTATTCTTTTTAAGGGATTATTAAAATAATATTTAGCGATTATTAATTTTTAGTGCTGTTAACCATCTAGTGGTGGGCAGTACTAAAGTTTATGTTTCTAGTTTCGAGTTGAAATATAGCATTGAAGACTCTAGTCACTACAAACGAAAAACAATCGCTTTTTGTAGCGATGGTTGCAAAACACAGTTTTAAAGAACCCTAGTGGCTATGTGGTTAAGTAGATTTTAAAAAACATAAAAAGGTTGAAAGCATTCGGTATCTAAACCTGCAACTTTCAACCTTTTTATTTCTCTTCCATCGCTTGCTTATCCCTTTATCGACTGCGATAATAAGCAATAATCCCCATAAAATTATTTGCCTCAACCTTTATTTGCGTAGTGAAGAAGATAAAACGAACCCCGAAATAAACGATTGCAAAATCCTTCAAATCTGTTAAGCCTTTAATTTTGATTCAAACAACTGCTTTACGAAATATTTAGGGTAACAACATCACTATATCCACCTTCTACTCCTTGTGTATCTACATAACAACAACTAATAGCAATGGGTAAACCTGCATCACTAGCGGCAAGGGTTAACACAATAGGATGTTTGCTATTATCAATAAACTGGGTAAAATCGGCAGGATCAACAGGTACTTCCTGCCCTGTTTTTACAATAAAATACCTAACCCTAATAAAAACAATATTTACAGGCTTGGCAACATTGCCCACCTTATCGGTAACAATAATATCAAAACGATGCCCTTTTACGGTCGCAACAACCATACTTGGAATTTCAATATCACCCCCCTGATGTATGGTTCTAAAATCTGAACGTGCCACTAATCCTGCTTTTAACACATCGGTTGCCAAAGCATTGGTATTGTTATAATACCATTTCTGTGCAAAATTGCGAGCTAATTTTACAGCTACATTTTTTGCCTGATCGCGCGTAGCGGTCATTGTAACTGTTACTTCATTCTTGTTACCCATTAATGCCTCCGCTGTTGCAAAAGCTGTTACCGCATCCGTTAAAGCTGCACTTTCTTTTACGATTATACCCAACTTAGTAACTACCGTTGTTTCGGCAGAATAAGTTTCAAGGCTTTGTAACTTGGCTAATAAATCAAAATCCGAAACCGAAAACTGGTCTTTTGTACTTGTACTCATTTCATTTAAATTTAAATGATTAATAAAATTTTCTAAGAAGCTGTTTGAGTTAATTGTGTAGAATGACTTTTGATTTTTTTTTGAAGGAAAGTGGATAAATTTTGCAGTAATAATACAACACTGTGCGTACAAAATTCAACACCATTACGGTCAATGTAAAACAGGATAAACAATTCCTAATTAATATATGAAACAACTTCCTTACCATACCTCAACTTTTCTATTGAGGCATTTGTCGGTTGCTCTTTAGGTTTTGCCCAAGTGCCGCAACTATTACCACCTGCTAAGTGTAAGCTATCCACATGGTTTAAGCGCTAAGTTTGCCCCCTACAAACATGATATTGTGGTTATGTGTACAATTATTTTCGTTAAATTGAATTAACTTAGTAAACAAAAGGACTTTATTAAGGTAAAACGAAGCATTCTTAATACCTAATGAACTGCTGATTATGCATAATGAAGGTTTGATTATGCATAATGTACGCTTGATTATGCATAATGAACGACCGCCTATGCATAATGCAGGTTTGATTATGCATAATGAACGACCGCCTATGCATAATGAACGTGCGATTATGCATAATGTACGCTTGATTATGCATAATGAACGACCGCCTATGCATAATGTAGGCGCGATTATGCATAATGAACGACCGCCTATGCATAATGAACGACCGCCTATGCATAATGTACACGTGATTATGCATAATAACAAGCTAATAATACTTACTGAACTTTTGTTGGGGTATACAAAAAGGGGAATTTTGTAGGGTATAAAAGATGATTTGGCAAAGGTAAACAAGCTACTATAACCTTTAAAAAGGGATAATGAAAAGGTATCATGTTTGTTGTTTTGCATCAATCGTTATTTGCTGGCAATTTGAAGTGCAATGTACCTATAGTTAATAACTATAATAGAATTACTTTTTTTATTATTGAACCTTCAACAAATTCTTCTTTAGTAAATGAAAGTAAAACAATCTCAATTTCTTATTCAAAAGCTACCCAACCACCTAAAATAGATAACATGGGTTGTTTATTATAATAAGGAACATTTGGGGAGAAGCAACAAAGACCACTAGGCGTACAAACGGTAAATAAACACAATTAAAAAACATTGTGTTCTTAATTAAAATCTTAATCTATTACTCTATACGCACTTTTAAAAAGGGGGTAATGAACAATACCATGTAGTATCGTTATGTGTTCTCTCTTAAAAAAAATACTTAACATTTCTACACAATACTAGTAGATACCTATCTGCCTATGTGGTCCTGTTTTTTTTCTTAATTACAAGTTAACAAAAGCCTTCTTCTTTAATAGGGTGGGGTAAATATTATTATATTTATAGCTAATTGCTACACTTACTTACACAATAATAATGTTAACACTTAGTATAAACCTTTATTTTTAACCTAAAATATACAAAATGAAACTCCCATCCTTAACCTCTCTCTTACATTATACTTTCCTTACTGTTAAAAGATTTCCATTGGCAATAATTTACAGTATTGTGGGCAGTGCCTTTGCCTGCATGCTTGCCCACCTTACTTATAAAAATTATGATAGCCACACCTGGTATTGGAATGTATTAATGAGCTGTTACTTGGGTATGTTGCTACAAGTTGCCATTGTAATATTTATGGAACGGTTGAACTTGGGGCGACTGCAAAAAATGATATTACCCTTAATTGGCTTTGCATTAATAGTTACTTACTACTATTCATTACCCAATAATTGGGCAAAGGATTTAGCAATAATGCACACCACAAGATTTATTCTTTTTTCGTTGGGCTTACATTGGTTGATCGCTTTTATGCCGTTTATAAAAAAAGGGGAAATGAATGGATTCTGGCAATACAACAAAGCCATTTTTTTAAGGATATTAACTGCCTTTTTATATTCTGCTGTTTTATTTATGGGGCTTTCGCTCGCAATACTTGCTGTAGATAAACTATTTGGGTTATTTGTAAACGAAAAAACTTATCTCTATTTGTTTATAGTAATAGTGGGGATTTTTAATACTTGTTTCTTTTTAGCAGGCTTCCCCACCAATTATGCCGATTTAGAACAAAGCCAAGACTATCCAAAAGGGCTAAAAGTGTTTACACAATTTGTATTATTGCCCCTTATTACCATTTATTTGTTTATTCTTTATGCCTATCTCATCAAAATATTGGTTAACCACAGTTGGCCTGTAGGGTGGGTATCTTACCTAGTGTTGTATTTTTCAATTGCAGGTATATTGTCGTTATTATTAATACATCCTATTCGTTTTCAAGCAAAAAACACTTGGATCATTACCTATTCACGCTTTTTTTATTATGCGTTGTTTCCGTTAATCATCCTATTATTTTTCGCTATCATAAGGAGGATAAGCGATTATGGCATTACCGAACAACGATATTTTGTACTACTGCTTGCTTTGTGGTTGTTGTTTACAGCCATCTACTTTTCGGTAAGTAAAAAGAAGAATATCAAAATAATTCCCCAATCACTTTGCATCATCGCTTTTCTTAGTACTTATGGACCTTGGGGTGTTTTTAATGTATCGCTGCATAGCCAACAAATTAGATTTGAAAGCATGCTCACCAAAAACCATCTACTAGTAAATGGCAAAATAATAAAAGCCACCAAACAACTATCCCTTGAAGACCGAGATAAACTTACTGCTATGTTTGGATATTTTGTTAACCATCACGGATATAATTCTTTGCAATCTTATTATACCCAAAATCTAGATTCGGTAATGAAAAATGATTCAATTGGTAATTATAAGTGGACTGAAAAAAAGTTAATGGCATTAGCCAATATTAACTATGCTGACAAATACGACGAAATTGAAGCATTAAGCGGATTTAATTATAGTGTGGTGAATGATGATGAAGATCTGATTGACACCAAAGGGTTTGATTATGTAATAAGTAATTATGAATTAGATAATTATGGGAGCGATAAAAGCATTGATTCAACAAAATTTACTTGTCGGGACAAACTAATTACCGTCTGTTTTAACAAAGAATCAAATATTATGACTATTATTCTAGACAACAACAATCGGTCGGTTTCTTTTAACATCAATTCATTTTTAAAGGAGGTAGAAACCCAACATAGCGACGATGATACCTATAGTGAATTTATGATGACGCTTAACGGAAACAATGGCAAATCTATTTGCAAAGTGGTTATAGAGAATATAGCTGGGTGGAGAGAAGGTAACAAAATGAAGATTAGCCATTTAAAATCTAGACTGTTATTTGCAAACTAGGTATTGATAAGCGAAGCTGATTCTTCCGAAATTAGGGTAGTAGCTAAAGGTATTCATTAGAGGATTTTAATTTTATTCAAAACTTCTAGTTAATGCCATAACCTTATAGTCACCCTTTAAATAAATCACCTATCAAGTATCAATTATAAATGTGCTTAAGCAAGTAATAACTCACATTCCTTTAATAAATTCTCCTTTTTAATAGCAACAGTACCTACTTCTTCGCAAACCAATCCTCCTGCAATATTTGCCATCTCGGCAGCTAAATGAATATCCTGTGTAGTGGCATATACCAAAGAAGCAACTGCAATCACGGTATCGCCGGCACCACTTACATCGGCTATCGATCGGATATGTGTAGGAATAATAGTGGATTGATTGGCAGATTGATAAAAAACTCCCTTCTCCGATAAAGTAATCAAAGAAATAGCATGCTGTAAATGTTGCTGTAACAACAAATGCGTACTACTTAAAGTTGTATGATTAATGGTATCTAATGATAAATGCAAACCCTCCTTTACTTCTTTAAGATTAGGCTTAAAAATATCTACGCCTTTAAAGGCAAAAAAGTTCTTGTGCTTAGGATCTACGGTGGTAACAATTTGGTGCTGCTTACACAACTTAATGGCTTCGCTAATTATTCGTGGAGTTAGAACGCCTTTGTTATAATCCTCAAAAATTACAACATTGGGTTGGTGGGTGGTAATACAATATTGAAGCTGCTGCAATAACAAATCTTCATCTTCGGTAGAAATATCATGTATTATTTCGGAATCCAAGCGCATCATCTGCTGATTGCCTCCAATAATTCGAGTTTTGTTGGTGGTAATTCTTTGAGAAGAGGTAAGGAGAAAATCGGTATTGATAGACTGACTCTTGTATAAATCATTCAATAATTTACCATCTTCGTCGGCACCAATAACCGATATTATATATGTAGTTGCCCCTAAGGCTACCGCATTGAGTGCTACATTGCCAGCACCGCCAATACGTTGTTCTTTTTTGTTTACAGCCACAACGGGTACAGGTGCTTCGGGAGAAATACGCTCTACTTTACCAAATAGGTAGGTATCTAACATTACATCGCCAATTACAGCTACTTTGGCATTAGTAAAGCTGTTAAAGAGTTGCTTAAAATTCATTGCTTACGCTTTCTGTTTATTATTATTTGCAACCGCAATATAATATAAAGGAATACCTATAAGGGTAATTATTAAACCAGGCCAAGTAAATTCGGGTTTATACACTATTAATAACACACAAAAACTAATACCCATTAATAAATAAATTGCAGGTAAAAAAGGATAACCCAAAGCTTTATAGGGTCGCTCGGCATCGGGTCTTTTTATCCTAAGAATGAATATACCAAAAATGGTGAGTACATAAAAGATAACCACTACAAAAGAAATCATATCTAATAAATCGCCGTATTTACCACTTAAACAAAGTAAGGCAGCTACTATACATTGCGCCCACAATGCCCATTCGGGCACCGCATTTTTGTTTAAAGTGCCTGCATTCTTAAAGAAAAGTCCATCTTTTGCCATAGTATAATAAACACGTGCGCCTGCCAAGATTAACCCGTTATTGCAACCAAAAGTAGATACCATAATCATTAATGCAATGATGATGGTACCGGCATTACCAAAAATAACATTAGCCGCTGCAACAGCAACCCTGTCATTTTTTACATGCGCCAATATATTTAAAGGAAGCACAGAAAGGTATACTAAATTAGCAGCAATATATATAATGGTAACGATGAGTGTGCCTAAAAACAAACTAAGACCAATATTACGTTGTGGATTTTTAATTTCTCCAGCAATAAAGGTTACATTATTCCAAGCATCACTACTAAAAATTGAACCTACTGTAGCAGCAGCTATCCCCCCCAACAATGCCGCCCCAGCTATAGGTGTAATATTGAAGCCACTTGAAGGCTTGCAACTATTAATTAAAGTTGATTTTGTTGCTACCCATGTATTTGCCCAGTTTGCATGCCATATTTCTGGTTTAAAAACAATTATACCTGCTATTATTAACCCAAATAAAGAAATGAGCTTAGTACTCGTAAAAACATTTTGAATCCATTTACCTCCTTTAACCCCCATTGTATTGGTATAAGTAAGCAAAACAATAAGAACAATGGAAACTAACTGTGCTGCGCTGATAGAAAAATAGGTAGTAGCGCCACAACTATTAATACCCGTAGCAATTTTTAATAACTTATTATCTTCGCTTAAAACAGGTATTAAATAGGCTGCGAACTTAGAAAACGCCACGCCCACCGCAGCAATTGTCCCCGTTTGTATGACCGAAAAAAAGCTCCAACCATATAAAAACCCTACTAAGGGGTTATAGCTTTCTTTTAAATAAACATATTGCCCACCTGCTTTAGGAAACATGGCACTTAGTTCGCCATAACTTAAAGCAGCAGTCAACGTCATAAAACCTGTTATCAGCCATACAGCAATTAACCAACCCGCACTACCCACATTTCTTACAATATCTGCACTTACAATAAAAATTCCCGAACCTATCATGCTACCAGCAACAATCATGGTGGCATCTGCCAAACCAAGGGTGGGTTTAAAGTTTGTATTACTACTCATTAGCGTTAATTAAAAATCCCATCCTTATTACTAGATGGGATTGAAAGATAATATTTTATATTTACTCCATTTAGTTTTTTACTTTATAGAGCGCATTTAAGCCTTTAATTAAATCATTGGTAATATTATAGCTAGAATCTTTATAATAAATTAAATCTGCAGAGCTAGAAATGATAAAGCTGTAGGTATTGTCTTTATTATATTCTTTAAGATAATCCTCAATTTTCTTTTTGACGTCTTGTAACTTCTTAAAACTTTCTTCTTGCATTTCCTGAGATTTAGACTGCTCTTCAAGCTGATAATCATGTTCTCTTTGTGCAATGTCTTGTTGTGCTTTTGCCATTTCAGCCTGTGACATAGATTGTCCTTTTGATTGGTACTCTTTTACTTTTGCTACATAAGCGTTCTTTTTAGCTGCCAAATCACTCCTCTTTTGCTGCTCGGAGTTACCCAATTCCTTTGCAATTTCTTTATAGTAGTTAAAATTACTTTGCAGTGAATCCATTTCAAAGTAGGCTACTTTAAAACTTTTAGCTTGATTAGTAGTTTTGTTTAAACTACAGGTTGCAGATTCCTTTTTGCAAGTGGAGAAATGTAAATAGAATAATATTGCAACAGCAATTACAAGAATAATGTTTATACCGAGTGTAAAATTTTTCATCAAAAACTTAATTTCGGCTAAAATACAGGCAATTCTCTAACAACAATAATTGAATAACATATTCAACAATAATTTAGCAAAGCATTGCTAATAAAAAAACATATTTTATGAATAATTTGAAACTCTTTATGGTTTTATTAGGATGCAGATTAAAGGGCAGACACACAGAACAACATGATATATTTTTTGGAATAGCCAACACAATAGGTGAATTAGTTCCTTCTATAAATAAATTTTGGCCAGAAGCAAAAGGTAGAATACATGTGGATGCTTGGAGGGAAGTAACACAGGTAGATGGTTATGCCATTAGTGTTGTTGACAAAACAGAAAATACACATATTGCTATCGAGGAAAAATTATACTTCATCAATTTAGGAGGCTACAAAGAAAACGAGTTTGAGGAGTTTCATTATAAGACCATCGTAGTTGGCAAATCTATGACCGATGCGAGTTCAAAAGCAAAGGAAACAACCTTTTACAAGCATTGTGGCATTCCGGGAGGGCAGGCACATATTGATGATAAATATGGAATAGACATAGATGATATTTATAACGTTGAGAACATATTATCTATAGAGTTTACCAGCAAATACTCCATTAAACTTCAAAAGAGTAATGAGGTTATCACAAACAGGTTGAATTTAGGATATTTTAAGTTGAATGAATTGTAATAATGTAATTAGCTTTTTTAAAATTATGGCTAAGCACTTACAGTTATACTGTAGTAATAAAGCCCAAAAAACAGAACCTATAAACCCAAACAGTAGAATTTAAGCCCTACAATTCTAGTTGTATTACCTTAAATAAGAAGGCCACCAGTAGAAACCGGCGGCCGTTATCCTATAAAAACCAAAACCAAAACTTAAATATCTTAAATTAATTATTTATCAACAAAGTAAATCTTATAATAATTAAACAATGTAACCGTGGGGTATTATTGAGGTTATTTATTTAATGATGCAAATATAACCTTTTTGTTTTAAACTTTAAATACTTTTTATTATTTTTTAATCTTTTTTTAATAATTCAATGTTTTAACACTGAGCAAATATAATAATGAGTTTGAAATAAACAATTACTATACAAAGATTTTGAGCAATTTTAGGTGAACTATCCTTTAATATCCGCCAATTTATAATGGAAGCATAAGAAATTAAAATATGAGTTCCTATCCAGTTATTGTTAATACATTCCCGTTTTGAGTTACAGTATATTGCTTTAATGCCGATGAAGCAGGTCCTGCAGTAACAGCACCTGTTGAGCTAAACCGAGAACCATGTCCTGAATTTTGTGGTGAACAATAAAATTGATTTGCGTTTGCTTGATATATAACTGCAACCCCTTGGTGGGTACAATATTGTGAAACAGCTATAAAACTTCCACTTATTGTTTTTGCAACTATTATTCCATTACTTACATATACATATCCACCTGCAGTTAGTAAAGCAGCATTTGAAGATGCAGTTAAATCAAGCGTCATATTTACGTTTGATGCAGGTGTGGGTGCACCGTCCTTCTTTTCGCAACCACCCAAACAGCCAAATAAAACGACACCCGCTGCACCCAAGCCAATTTGAGTTAGAAATTCTTTTCTGTCCATTGTTACTATTTTATTAATTTATGTTTAAACATTATTTACAAGTATCATACCCCCTTTTATCTTTAATAAATAATGTCTTGTTAAACCTAAGTTACAGGATAGAATCGTCCTAAAGGTCTCTAATATCATAAAAACAAGTGTTTAATCATATTTTTTCTATTGAAACTGCAATAATTTATATAAAGGAGAATAAATAAAAAAATAGCCTGTATACCTACCATAAAAATATTGCAATAGAGCGCTTTTCTGTAATCAGGGTAAAATGGCTTATAGCATATTTATCTCTCCCTTTATATATTTGCAGCCTTATGAGTACACAATCTGAGAACATTTTTCAAGCGATTATCTCCCATGCCAAAGAATATGGCTTCGTTTTTCCTTCTAGTGAAATTTATGATGGGCTAAGTGCAGTTTACGATTATGGCCCCAATGGAAGCGAATTGAAAAAGAACATACGCGATTATTGGTGGAAAAGCATGACTCAAATGCACGAAAATATCGTGGGTATAGATGCAGCAATCTTTATGCACCCAACCACTTGGAAAGCGAGTGGGCATGTTGATAATTTTAGCGACCCTATGATTGATAATAAGGATAGCAAAAAACGCTACCGTGTTGATCATTTAATAGAAGCGCATGCAGAAAAGCTAGCCCATGAGGGGAAAAAAGAGGAAGAGTTTGCTCTTTTACAGAAGATGGATCAGTTGTTGGCGGCTGAAGACTTTATTGGACTAAAAGAATTACTAAATGAAAATAAAATAGTTTGTTCAATAAGTGGCACAAGTAATTGGACAGAAATCCGTCAGTTCAATTTAATGTTTTCTACTGAGTTCGGTGCGATAGCTTCCGATAATCCTGAAGACAACAAGATATATCTCCGCCCAGAAACTGCCCAAGGCATCTTTGTAAACTTCTTGAATGTTCAAAAGACTGCAAGGATGAAGATTCCATTTGGTATTGCTCAAACTGGTAAAGCATTTAGGAATGAAATCGTTGCCCGTCAATTTATTTTTAGAATGAGGGAGTTCGAACAAATGGAAATGCAATTCTTTGTTAGGCCTGGCACCGAAGATTTTTGGTACAAATACTGGAAAGAAGCACGCTTACAATGGCATTTAAGTTTAGGAATTAACCCTGAAAAGTATCGCTACCACGACCATGTAAAATTGGCACACTATGCAAAAGAAGCATGTGATATCGAGTTTGAATTTCCATTTGGTTTTAAAGAAGTAGAGGGTATTCACTCAAGAAGCGACTTCGATTTAACCCAACATCAAACTTACAGCAAAAAGAAAATGCAATACTTTGATAATGATATTGATGAAGCTACAGGTAAAGCTTTTGGCAACTATATACCTTATGTGGTGGAAACTTCTGTAGGATTAGATAGGATGTTTCTGTTAATACTTGCCAATTCATATCAAGAAGAAATAATTACCAAAGAAGATGGCACCACAGATAGCCGTGTGGTTTTACATATTCCCACTAAAATTGCTCCCAACAAACTTGCTATACTACCGCTCACTAAAAAAGATGGCTTGCCAGAATTAGCTAGGGAATTAATGGATGAATGCAAACCTTATTTTAAATGTTTCTTCGAAGAAAAGGATGCAATTGGTAAACGTTACCGTAGGCAGGATGCTATTGGTACCCCATTTTGTGTTACGGTAGACCATCAATCTCTGGAAGACAAAACAGTTACTATCCGTTATAGAGATAGTATGACCCAGGAAAGAATATCAATGGATAAAGTAAAAGATGTAGTATTGAGTGAGTTGATGTAGTTGTTAGTTGTTATTGCATATTTTATAGTTGATAATGTATTAAAAAAGGGTAGAAATGATTAATTCATAACTACCCTTTTTTAAATTATATCATAAATAACTAATAACCCCTCAGCTCATCATTCATCATTGATTTCTCACTCCCACCATTCACTTCTCATAGCTCACGCAACTTCATCACTTCGCTCAAAAAGCTTTCTGTTTCTTTTTTTACACTAGCCACATCTTTACTTCTTATAGGCGAACCAAGTACATGGTTTTCGGCATTAGGAATGGCAATGGCTCTTTTTAAGCTATCAGGCGTAGAAATAATTGAAATCATATTTTTTATTGCCTCTACTTTAACCGTATGATCTTGATGTTCTTCATCTTTATAATAGAATAATGCAAGAGTGGGTTGGTGAATCTTTATAAAATTTTCTTTTATCATACTTGTAGATACAATTTCTTGTAAAGCCACAGCCGACTCTAATCTGTAATGCATATTCCAATATCTTCTACTCAATTCGGTGGTATCACTAGAATTAAGATAGTTACTACCCACAACTTTTCTCGCTATTTGTAAACCCCAAGGTTTATTTAATAACCAAGCATTTTTATCGTAAATAGCTACATTAGGCGAATATAAAACTAAGCCCGCCACCTCATCAGGATATGTTGCTGCTAACTGTAAGGCAAGTGTACCGCCTGTAGAGGTACCCATTAGTATTACTTTCTTTCCTATCTTTTTACCAATAGCCAATGCTTCTTTTGCGGTTTCCCAATAGCTATCTGCTGATAAGTTTATTAATTGTTCGGTTGTATCAATGCCGTGTTCGGATAATCTAGCTAAATATAAGTTACACCCAAACTCTTTGGCTATCTGTGAGTGGGTTGGTGCACCTTCCCCTTGACTCGCACTAAAACCATGTAAATAAACAATAGCATATTCTGTCTGCTTTTTCAAGCTATCGCTTAACCAAACAACCCTAGCTTCATTGTCTGTACGTAATTTATGTACTGCTTCTTTAGCTGCGATGTAATGATTTAGACTATCTGGATTACTAGGAATTGTAGGTAAGATTGTTGAATACTTTGGTTTAGAAGGGTGTGGTCCTAACATATAAACGAATGATAGTATCAACGCAGTTGCAAGTATCCCTATTAAAGCCTTTTTCATTTTATATTTTTTTTTGTAAAACTAAACGAATAGCTAAATTACACAAATTTGTTATTCCTTAATTGTATTATCAAATTGTAAACTATTGCTTTTCTTTTGTTCCCTCAACCGCAAAACCTTACTTTCGCAGCCTAAAAAAGATGAGTAAAGTCAATTTTCAATCCAAATCCCTTGATAGGATTGGATTCTAAAAGACACTTTCAGTCAAAAAAATAACAATGGACATTAGAAACATCGCAATTATTGCACACGTTGACCATGGAAAGACTACATTGGTTGATAAGATTTTACACCAAACTAACGTTTTCCGCGCTAATCAGGAAACAGGTGAATTGATAATGGATAGCAACGATCTTGAAAGAGAACGTGGTATTACCATCTTCTCCAAAAACGCTTCTGTAATGTACAAAGGCGTAAAAATTAACGTAATTGATACTCCTGGGCACAGTGACTTTGGTGGTGAAGTGGAACGTGTATTAAAAATGGCTGATAGCGTTATCTTGTTGGTAGATGCTTTTGAAGGACCAATGCCACAAACCCGTTTTGTATTGCAAAAAGCATTACAGCTTAATTTAAAACCAATTGTAGTTATTAATAAAGTAGATAAACCAAACTGCCGTCCTGATGAAGTACACGATGCGGTTTTTGAATTATTCTTTACACTTGATGCTACCGACGAGCAATTAGATTTCCCTACATTCTACGGTAGTGGTAAAAATGGTTGGTTTAATAGTAAGAACGAACAATGCGAAGATATTACTCCCTTATTAGATGGTATCTTACAATATGTTCCTGCTCCAAAAATTGAAGAAGGAACTTTGCAAATGCAAATCACTTCCTTAGATTACTCTGCCTTTCTAGGTCGTATAGCTGTAGGACGTGTGGCTCGTGGATCTATCAGCGAGAACCAACCTTTTGCTTTAATGCGTACGGATGGTCGTTTACAAAAATCTCGTGTTAAAGAATTATACATCTTTGAATCGTTAGGTAAAAAGAAAGTAACAGAAGTAGTTGCAGGTGATATATGTGCTGTAGTGGGTATTGAAGATTTTACTATTGGAGACACGATTGCAGATATTGATAACCCTGAGGCTTTACCAATCATTAGTGTGGATGAACCTACGATGAGTATGATGTTCAGCATTAATACCTCTCCTTTCTTTGGTAAGGATGGTAAGTTTGTTACTTCTCGTCACTTACGTGATCGTTTGATGAAAGAAACCGAAAAGAATCTTGCTTTAAAAGTAGAAGATACAGATAGTGCAGATAGCTTCTTGGTATATGGTCGTGGTATTTTGCATTTAGGTATATTGGTTGAAACCATGCGTAGAGAAGGGTACGAATTAACTGTTGGTAACCCACAAGTATTGGTTAAACAGGTAGATGGCAAAAAGCAAGAACCTTATGAAAACTTGGTAGTAGATGTGCCGAGCGAATTTAGTGGTAAGGTTATTGACCTTGTTACGCAACGTAAGGGTGAGATGTTGATTATGGAAAGCAAAGGCGAAATGCAACACCTTGAGTTTGAAATTCCTTCAAGAGGGTTAATTGGATTACGTTCTCAAATGCTTACGGGTACTGCAGGTGAAGCTGTGATGGCGCACCGTTTTTTAGAATACAAACCTTGGAAAGGACCGATACCTGGCCGCAGCAATGGTGTATTAATAGCTAAGAGTACCGAAAAAACAACAGGTTATTCAATTGATAAATTGCAAGACAGGGGTCGTTTCTTTGTTGATCCTAATGAAGATGTTTATGTAGGACAAATTATTGCAGAACATATTAAACCAGGAGATTTGGTGGTAAATGCTACAGAAGCTAAGAAACTAACCAATCACCGTGCTAGTGGTAGTGATGATGCAACACGTATTACTCCTAAGATTTTGATGACGCTAGAAGAGTGTATGGAATATATTCAACAAGATGAGTGTATAGAAGTTACGCCAAAAAACATTCGTATGCGTAAGGTAATATTGAATGAAGATGAGCGTAAGAAAACGTCAAAAAGCATGTCAAGCGAAGCCGCAGGGTAAGCTTACCTAACTATTTTTACTAAAAAGCCACTTATAATGAGTGGCTTTTTTTTGGGGCTAACTCGTTGAATGACCTGACCTTACTACATTTAGTAGCATTATTATCCAAAACAATACTACTCACTAATAAATTTTAAATTGCGTTGAATGCCCGCATATTTTGCTCTTTTAATAGGCGACTTTTTAAATACTACCTTAAAGCTTTCTTCGGTAAGCAGTTCCCAATCACGTTGTTTATATTTTAAAACTTCGTTGATGGGCGTAAATTCTACTTCGGTATTGGGCTTACTAAACCTATTCCAAGGGCATACATCCTGACAAGTATCACAACCAAATAACCAATTATCAAATTTACCTTTCATATTATCGGGTATTAATTGGCTTTTTAACTCAATGGTAAAATAGCTAATGCATTTGCTTCCATCAATTACCCTATCGGGCAAAATAGCTTCTGTAGGGCATGCGTCAATACAACGGGTGCAAGACCCACAATAATCTTTTGCATACAAATCATCATAATCCAAATCCACATCAACAATTAGCGTAGCAATGAATAGAAAAGACCCCTGTTGCTTGTTAATTAGGTTGCCATTTTTACCAATCCAACCAAGCCCACTTTGTACAGCCCAACTTCTTTCCAAAACTGGAGCAGAATCCACAAAACCTCTTCCTTCCACCCCACCAATGTGTTGATTAATTTCTTGTAAAAAGCTTTTAAGCTGCGCTCTAATTACTTCATGATAATCGGCCCCATAAGCGTATTTCGCAATTTTTGTCGAATTGGTTTCTTGCTGTGTAGAAGGATAATAGTTTTTAAGCAAGGTTATAACACTCTTAGCCCCGGGCAACAATTTAGTAGGATCAATACGCAACTCAAAATGATTCTCCATATAATGCATACTCGCGTGCATTCCTTTTGCTAGCCATTTTTCTAACCGCTTAGCATCCTCACTTAATAATCCTGCTTTTGCAATACCACAATAATCAAAGCCTTGTTGTTTGGCAGTTAACTTGATAAAGTTGGTATATTCTTGCTTCTTGATGATGATAATACCTTTTAAAATAATAGTGGTAAAGATAGCGTTTGAAGATAAATTATGGTTGTAAATAAGATTTAAACAACTCAATTACACCCACAAAATGTATATGCACCAAGTACTCACTCGAACCTACATAAATCGTGCGTATTTGTAGCAGGGACGAATGGTTGTTTACTAAATAAACACCTGACTAGACTATAATAATTAGTGCTTGAGTAATGCATAAATCCTTCGTATTTACTGCATTAATGATTCAAGATACGGATAAGTTCCCCGTATTTATTTCGTTGAAAGCTTAGGGTAATAGATGAAAGCTAAATAAAGATTGTGCTATCAACTTATAGACGAGTAACAAACTAATTATATATTAACCTACCCATCAAACCGTTAGTTACAACCATTTTATTCTATCAAATCTTTAATCTTATCAATAATAATGTCCAAATTACTAGCATCCTGCCCACCTGCGGTAGCTAATAGTTTCTGTCCGCCGCCACCGCCTTTTATAAGGGGAGCTACAATTTCTTTGATAATCTTTTGCGCATCAAATCCCTTGGTCGTATTAACTGTTTCCTCAATCATGACTGCTACAAACGCTTTGCCTTCAACATTTGCAGTCAACACTACAATATAATCGGTTAAATCTGCTTTTAAATCAAGACAAAGCTTCTTTAATGAATCTCCATTATTAACCTCTACTTGCGCACCAAGAAATTGTAATTCATCAATAGGCTCTACCTGTTGAATTAATTCATTACGAATTACCGCCAAATGTTTGGCTTCGTAACTCTCAATCTTCTTGCGTAATTCATTATTCTCTAACAATAAATTATCAATTGCTTTAGTAAGGTCTTTGGGGTTTTTAAGACTCGTACGTAAAGTATCAATGGTACTAAATTGTTCGTTAATTAACTCCTCAGCAACACCCCCACTCACGGCTTCTATTCTACGCACCCCTGCCGCAACGGCGGTTTCATGCTTTATTTTAAAGAACCCTAACTGACCAGTATAGCCAACATGGGTACCTCCACACAGCTCAATGGAGTAGTTGGCATCCATGATTACTACTCTAACAATATCACCATATTTCTCTCCAAACAAAGCCATTGCACCCAATTTAACGGCTTCCTCCTTGTTCATTTCTTTAATAATAACAGGCACATTCTCCCGAATCTTTGCGTTTACAATTCCTTCAATTGCTGCAATCTCTTCATCGGTTACTTTGGCAAAATGAGAAAAGTCGAATCGAAGTTGCTCATCATTGACCAAACTTCCTTTTTGAGCCACGTGCGTACCTAATATTTGTCTAAGTGCGGCATGCAACAAGTGCGTGGCACTATGATGAACAGTAGTTGCTTCCCTTAAATGTGTATATACTTTAGCAATTACAGGGGCTTCAATATTGTCGGGCAACACTTCTGTAAAATGAATGATCAGGTTATTTTCCTTCTTGGTGTCATTCACTACAATGTGTTCGCCCTCAAAGTTTAGGGTACCCCTATCCCCTACCTGACCACCGCTTTCTGCATAAAAGGGCGTTTCTGCCAATACAAGTTGAAAGCCTTCCTTACCCTTTGCTTTCACTTTTCTGTACTTAATAACGCTTGTAACGGCATCCAAATTATGATACCCCACAAAGGTAGAAGTCGCATTTTCTTGGAGGTTAACCCAATCTTCGGTATCCACAACAGCAGCCGCACGAGAGCGAGTTTTTTGTGCTTGCATTTCAACTGCAAACCCTGCTTCATCTACAGATAATCCTTTTTCTGCTGCAACAAGCATCGTTAAATCAAGAGGGAAACCATAAGTATCATATAATTTAAATGCAACTTCACCAGTAATATCAACAGTTGCTTCAGTTAACATAGAAAGTCCTTTGTCAACTGTCCTTAAAAAAGCATCCTCCTCTTCCTTTACTACCTTACTCACAAAATCTAATTGACTCGTCAATTCAGGGAATACTGTTTCGAATTGCTTTGCCAAGGTGGGCATTAATTGAAACAACAAGGGTTGCTTGTACTCTAAATAAGAATAATAATAGCGCACCGCACGGCGAAGAATTCTACGAATTACATAACCCGCACCATTGTTACTAGGCAATTGCCCATCGGCAATGGTAAAAGCTATGGCACGAATATGATCTGCCAATACACGGAAAGCTATGGCTTGCTTGGTATCGCCAAAATCGTATTGTTTACCCGTAATTTGTTCTATCACCGCAATCGTTCCTGTAAAAACATCGGTATCGTAGTTGGAAGTCTTGCGTTGAATCACACGCACCAATCGCTCAAAGCCCATCCCTGTATCCACATGTTGGGCAGGTAATGGTTGCAAAAAACCATCTTTCAGACGGTTGAATTGCATGAACACATTGTTCCATATTTCTATTACCTGCGGGTGGTCGTTATTCACCAATGTTGCGCCATCAATTTGTTTCCTTTCTTCATCTGGGCGGCAATCAACGTGTATTTCAGTACAAGGCCCACAAGGACCTGTATCGCCCATCTCCCAAAAATTATCTTTCTTGTTACCCAACAAAATCCTATCGGCAGCAATTACTTTCTTCCATTCATCAAACGCTTCTTGGTCTTTTGGCAAGCCCTCTTTTTCATCTCCTTGAAAGATGGTTACATACAAGCGGTCTTTATCAAGTTTGTATACCTCTGTCAACAATTCCCAACTCCAAGCAATTGCTTCCACTTTAAAATAATCGCCAAAACTCCAGTTGCCCAACATTTCAAACATGGTGTGGTGGTAGGTATCTACACCCACTTCTTCTAAATCATTGTGCTTACCACTCACCCTTAAACACTTTTGTGTATCAGCAATACGGTTATGAAGAGGCTTACCATTACCTAAAAAAAGGTCTTTAAACTGGTTCATCCCTGCATTGGTAAATAACAAAGTAGGGTCGTTTTTTATAACGATGGGGGCAGAAGGAACTATTTGGTGTTGCTTACTTTTGAAGAAATCTAAAAACTGTTGACGGATTATTGCGCTTGTCATTATTGAGCCTGTTTGTTAAAAATGATGAGTAGTTCTTTAAAATTTTATATTTGAACGCGGCGAAGTTAATTGTATAAGGCGAAAATTGGTAATTAGTTACTTAATACAGGTTACTGGTTACTGGTTGCAGGTTACAGGATACGGGTTACAGGATACTAGATACTAGATACAGGTTAGGGCTGAAGGTGGAGCAGGATACACGTTACAGGTAACTGGTTACTGGTAACAGGTTGCAGGTTACAGGATACTAGATACTAGATACAGGTTAGGGCTGAAGGTGGAGCAGGATACACGTTACAGGATACTGGTTGCAGATTACAGGATACTAGATACTAGATACAGGTTAGGGCTGAAGGTGGAGCAGGATACACGTTACAGGTAACATAAAACATAAAACATGAAACCTGAAACTTGTAACCTTAAACTTGTAACCTGTAACATGTAACACATTTAAATTTATATGAAAAAGATAAGATATTTCTACAACACAAACACCCTTCGTTTCGAGAAGATTGAAACCCCATTTAGGGTTAGGATGTTACGCATTTTTGGATTTATAGCTGCTTCGTTGGTAACCGCATTTATTATATTAAATATAGTTTACCGATATTTTCCTTCTGCGAATGAAAAGCAATTGATGCAACAAAATGCATCTTTAAAGGATGAATATAAAATCTTGGAAGATAAAGTGGAGCAATTGCAACAGCAAATGTCTGAGTTAGAAAACAGAGACAATACTGTTTATAGAGCCATTTTCGAATCGAAACCCATACCTGATAGTGTTCGAATTAAGAAAATGGAAAAAACTAAAGAGGTCTCTTTGGTTCAAGGCTTAAGTGAAAATCAATTGATAATTGGTTTAAAAGATCAATTAGATAAACTTGCACTACGTTCTGCTTTTATGGATAAAAGCTATAATGAAATAACTGGTATGGTAAAGAATAAAGAGAAATTATTATTGGCCATACCTGCCATACAACCCGTGAGTAATAAAGACTTGAACAGGGTAGCAAGTGGATTTGGTTACAGAATAGACCCTGTTTATAAGGTTAGAAAGTTTCATGCTGGCTTAGACTTTACCGCACCTCAGGGTACGCCCATTTATGCCACAGCAGATGGAACAGTTAAAATGGCAGGTTTTGACAACAGCGGATTTGGGAATCATGTAATAATTAATCATGGTTATGGATATGAGACTTTATATGGACACATGGTGCGTGTAAAAACAAGAGCCGGTCATAAAGTAAAACGTGGAGAAGTAATAGGATATGTGGGTAGTACTGGAAAAAGTACAGGACCGCATTGCCATTATGAGGTACACAAAAATGGTGACGTTGTTAACCCTGTTTACTATTTTTATAATGACATAGACCCTGCACAGTTTGATAGGCTGTTAAAACTTGCAGAAAGTGGCAACCAAAGCTTTGATTAAATAATTGATTTAAATTAATCTATAAAGTACCCTGGAAAGTTTTCTGCTGGTGTAAATAATACAGTGATCGTTTTTAGAGACACTGAAGTTGCCAAGCTTTTTACTAAGGATACATGCTCGGACATTGGCTGTGAGACCGAAAAAAATGAAGTACGCCTACTAGTTTAATGATTTGATAGTAAAATTTATTCATTTGGATGATAATGACGCAATAAACGCGGAGTAATTAATAATGTAGCGAATAAAGCCAATAGATTACAGGGCTTATGAAGTGGAGATAAGAGAAATGTGGTGGGAAGTGTTTAAGGGCGAATTGAAATAGTTGCATAGGCTGGTTTGTACATCAGGATTTAAAAAGACCTTCAAACATAGGCGAATTAACCTTATATAATATTCTGTTGAAAAATGAAGGTATCCGTTTAATTGATGTGGGTATATCTGCTTTCAAGAGACAATTAGGCGAAGTAATATTTGATAAATATGTTGAGTTTGAGAAAGAAGTAATGATATTGTTCAGAGAATATTTTATAACTAGCTAACACTATCTACAGGGTGCATTAATGTTTTTGGGTATTAAGCGTTTCGTAGAGACACTAAATTTAGCATTCTGTAACGCAGTGAATCACCTCACAGTACAAAATTTTATGCTTCCAATTCTATATATCAATAAAATCTATCGCTTTTCATAATGTCATTTCTGTTACTTTTGCCAACCAATAAAAAGGACGTTCACTTGTTTGTTTAATTATTTAAGTGCAAGTGAGCTTTAATCGTGTCTTTTTACTTTAATTTGAAATTAGTATACAATGGCAGGTCAATTAAAAGAAGTTCGTAACAGAATTAAGAGTGTTCAAAGTACGCAACAAATTACCAAAGCAATGAAGATGGTGAGTGCTGCAAAATTGCGTAAAGCACAAGATTCTATCATTCAAATGCGTCCTTACGCCAAAAAGTTACAAGAAATGTTAAGTAACATCGTTAGTAACTCTGACGGTAATGTAGAAATTAAGTTAGCGGAAGAAAGACCTATTGAAAAAGTTTTGCTTATAGTAATTACGAGTGACAGAGGGTTGTGTGGTGCTTACAATGCCAATGTAGTTAAACTAGCTAAGGCAGTTATTGAAGAAAAATACCAAACTCAATTTACTAAAGGGAATATTACCATCTGGAATATAGGCAAAAAAGGTTGGGAGAGCTTAACAAAATCGGGCTTTACAACCGACGCTACCTATAAAGATATTTACTTGCACTTAAATTTTGAAAATGTTCAGGCTGCTGCTCAAGCTGCCATGAAAGCATTTGAAAATAAAGAGTTTGATGCTATTGAACTTGTATATAGCGAATTTAAAAATGCAGCTACCCAACAATTTAAAGCAGAACAATTTTTGCCTATTCCAAAGACTATTAATAAGGAAGGTGCTAAAAAAGCCGACTTTATTTTTGAACCTGCACAAGAGGTATTGATTGCAGAATTGATGCCTAAGATTTTAAATACACAATTATACAAGGCAGTATTAGATGGTAATGCAAGCGAACATGGCGCACGTATGACTGCAATGGATAAGGCTAGTGAAAATGCTAATGAATTATTAAAGAGCCTTAAATTAAGTTACAACCGTGCAAGACAAGCTGCTATTACTACCGAGTTAACTGAAATTGTTAGTGGCGCTGCTGCATTAGAAGGTTAAGTTTTTATAGCCACCAAGGCATCAAGGCAGAAAGAAGCACCTACAGTTTCCTCCTGCCTTTTTTATTTACAACTTACCAATGTTGTGTGTTTGTGGCTAGTTTTAATGATAAAGAGGTATGGAGTTAAGCGAAATAATACCACATATTGAAGTTCTAATTTTTGCAAGTGACAAGCCTTTGACGCTTGTGGAAATTGTAGAATTAATCAATAATGCCTTTGGTTTTATGGAGCAACGTGTTTCTTTAGAACAAATAGAATCCTCTATTGAGGGTATAAAAGAAAAATACCAATCGGAGTTTTATCCCTTTGAAGTTAAAGAAATCGG